>JAEEGL014325318.1_pt1 | contig 13401 bp, 3 predicted proteins | sample 9134231 | NCBI WGS metagenome assembly JAEEGL01 (sample SAMN16246548, study PRJNA631951) | gut metagenome | biome: gut microbiome; feature: rumen; material: fiber-attached | host: Bos | place: Iran: Karaj | collected 2018-10 | reverse complement strand
TTCAAATGCTATATAAGGATAATTTATAATTTCCACTTTATCATTATATAATTCTTTAATAAAGTTTCTGCCTATAAATGAAGTTCCTCCAGGGATCGGACCATCATACATAAGCTGTTTTGCTGGTTCATTACCAATAGAAAGATCAGTTATTTGATCAAATAATGTATTACCAACAAAATTAGCAAAATATGAATATGTAATCTGCGGCTCTGGGTCAATATCAGCAAATTGACTATAAGGATTTGCTTCTCTGGTTAATGCATGGATATGCGCTGGATCGAATTTTACAGAAGAAATCGGATGTAAATTATCAATGTTATAACTTTGAGTTACTCCAATATGAATTTCTTGTCCATCAATATAAAATACGTCTCCATACTCACAATCTTCAATAAAAATTGATTGCGCAGTAGCCATTTCGCCATCACTTAATAATGCTTCAATTAAATTTGTTGAACGATTTCTTGTCCCAGATTGTTGTTGATCTTTCATAAGTTTTCTTAACTTTACGGTCTTAAATCTTAACCTTGGCTCATCATTTAACGGTGTATCAATACTATTGCCGCCGCCATCTTCATCGCCATTCCCATTGCCGCCATTCAAAAATCCGTAAATGCCTAAGTTTCTATAAGTGGCATCGTCGATCTCATAAGCAGTGCATTGGAACGTATGAATCATTCGGCTTAATGTGTCATTTGGTGTTAAGCTCGTATTCATTAACCGCACAATATAGTTACCTTCAGCAGGAGAGCGGAAAAGTTTTGGTTTTCCATTTGTAAGCCATTCAAGAACATCAAGTTTAAATTTCTTTTCAGCCGCCATGTTATAATTTAACAAGTTTTTAGTTTTGAAATGGTAATCATAAGCATAATCCTGCCCTTTACCCCAATTATCTTGAGTCCAATCTGGACGACGCTTATCAAGTTCATCTTCACTTGGAGTGGAATTACGCACCAAATTTTCATTATCAAGATACATCTCTTCTAATGGTTTAAATAACTGTTCATCATCAACCCAATAGGAAATTAATCCAGAAATTGGAAATTCTTTATAATGAACATGCCCGTTTCTAAAGAAAAACGGATATTTACTACCAATAGTATCAAGCTTAGATTCCAAAATATCATTTTTGAAACTTGAAACTTTTGGGTTAAATTGAACTTTTAACTGGCGCACGCCGTCAAAGAGGAACATATCCTCGAAATCAACGTAAATTTCTTCGGTATAGGCACCAGTAGTGACAATACCCGCATCATTATATTGACAAATTTTGTATTTATATGTTTCACCGTGCTCTACAGTAAAATCTTTAAGCCAGCCGATCTTGCTGGGGCTTTCATTCTGTAAAACAAAGTTGAAAACTGGCTCCCATCTACGAGGAGTCTTAACATTTGATCGATAAATCTTAAATTTTCCTTCAACATTCTTCTCTTGACCAACACTATCTGCTTCGCCTTGTAAAGAAAGTTGAATATAGCCATTATCAGCATTTAATTTAGCTGAAAAATCAAAATCTATCAATGCTTCAAACTCTGGCATTGGACTTAATGGATAAGCAGGAGTCTGAAGTGAAAGTAAGTTTGTTGTAATGATTTGATATTGTACGGAATAATCCGCATCTTCTTCTAAATCATCAAAAAATTCATATGTATCAACAGACGTATCAGTTGCTGCATCGGCAATCGCATTATGAAGCAACCAGCCACTATCTGTATCTATTTCATCATCTTTATATAATATAAAACGATATTGGTAGGCTTTCTCTACTGGATCGGCTCCGTGCTCATAAACACCCGTATATTCGTGTTTAAAAATATTACGTGCGGCTGCGTCTAAACCTTCTATCGTTAAATTGTTATTCGTAATTGAAGTATATTTAACAACACCAACAGTAGAGTAATAACCAACCTCATTTCCTTCTCCGATATAGGCAAGCTGAAGTTTATAATATTGGCCTGGCTGCGGTACTCATTTACCGCTTATATCAAATTCAGCGTAGCCGTCTTTTAAGATTCCATTATATAAGGTTACAACAAAACTATTGCTCTGAATAGTTTTTACCTTTACGGAGAAACCTTTTATATCTGCTTTGCTCACTGACCTGTTCATAGAAAACGGGACCACGAGAGTGGTCCCGTTGAAAGCTGGAATCGTACCTTCTATGACAGGAGGATATAATTTACTCATTGTTACCCTCCTTAGCGGGAAGCACAACTGGCGCAATTTGCGGAGTTGGTTGGATCAATTGCACTGTTTTTGCAAGATTCTCCATAATGTCAAGAACCTTAGCCATTGTGCGTGTGTCTTCCCCTTTTGTTGATATTGTTAAAAGCGCATTAAAAGCAGCGAGAAACTGCTCGGCTTGTTCTTTAGTCATTCTCCGTTTCCTCCTATATATTAATTTAATTGTACATTTATATTGCCCGGATTAACATCAAATGTTTGCTCCTCTATTGAATACCCCTCTTTATCTGTTTTTTCAGAGTACTCTAAAAGAGTGCGCTGAAAATCCAAATATACACTTTTTAATATATAAAAAGCCGTATCTACTGGCAATCCGCATGTATTAATTAAGTTGTATAAATTTTGTTCAAATTGTATTGCTTCTTTAATATTCATATTAGTAACCTATAATTTTTATGAAATAACAACGGTAGATGTTTGTGCACTACTGTTGGTAAGTGCCCACATAGAAATTTTTTTAATAGTTAAATTTATTGAAGTGACTACTGGGACTTGTGTTGAACCACTATAAGACACATCTACATCTCTTGTTACAGTTGTCCATTGTCCAATTTTTCCAGATAAGGTAATAATTGGAAATACGGTATCTGGAAATTCAGGGTCTCCAACGACATCATTTACTGAAGCTGTTACCTGAGTTCCATAAACAGTAGCGCCTTTAACTTGTATATTTCTACCACTTACTGTTATTACACCAGTTAATGTTGCATCTGTTGGTGTTTGATAACTATAAGAATACGGTACAGTACCAGAAACAGTAACTGGAGCATAATCTCTTGTTATTGTGCCAGACACATCAGTAACAAATGTCATCCATTTTGGCGTAATATTGTCTGCAGCACCAGGAGCGCCTGAAACTGTTATAGCAGCACCATTTGCGTCTACAAAATTTAATTTCGATAAATTAATACTGCCATCACCATTAATTTTTAATCCGCCATTACCAAATTTAATTTCTGAATTAGCATCTCCTTGAATCTTTAATGTACCAAAAGATGTTAAAGTTCCATTTTTTAAATCAAATTTTATACCATGCTGCCCATCGGTCGGATTATTACTATAATCACTTGTTTGCATATAGTAGTTATCGTCACCAATATGTAAAATTGCGGTAGACGTGCCTGTTACTACATTCCCATTGCCGTCTCGCTTTGGTGTTCAAATTTGAAAATATGGGCTTGCTGTTGCAATTCTAACAGCGGTTGCTGAAGTTGTATTTGCCATGTTGCCATCTTGAGACATTACAAGATATGGCCCATTGATTTCATCATCCCCAGTAAAGCTCATCTTTAGCCCAGGTCCGCCATTTCCAAAAGCAGAGTTCTGAAGCATACCAGTAGTGCCATCAAATTTGATTTGCGCTGTACTCGCTTTGCCCAAGAACAATGTCCCGTCATCTAAGAGCCCATAGCTCTGCTCGCCATGCTCATACCCAAGCAAACCAGTTTTATCAACAGTTCCTTCTACTTCTGGTAGATTACCAAGTAAAAGTCCAGTAAAAGTATTATCGGTTTCTTTCTTTCCCGCTCCAATAACTGAAGCCATAATACGATTTTTTGTTTTATCTATTACTAAATCGCCATTCCAAGAGTTTAAGAAAGAGTTTCCATATGGATCGACCAAAATTAAGATTGGCTGTGTCCATTCAAGAGTTTGATTTTCATCAATTTCTTTTGTTACCTTAACATTACAATCATAATCTACATCATTAAAGTACATTGTTTGTGCTTTAAGGTAATATTTTTTAGATTGAAGAACAATTTCTGGAAAATATTGTTGTATTACATTATCTGGCTCATGATGCGCAGGCACTTTCATTTCTGCTACAATATTAGTATAATCAATATTTCCATTAAAGTCAACAAAGCCATAAGCTCCGGTATAATATTGTGGATCCACACCAGCAGAATTATACCGAATCATTGATGCGCCCTGAAGAGCCTCAATGTCTCTTGAATTTCGCATTGGGATAATTACATACCCACTAAATTCCTCTGCTAAATTAATAAAAGCAGTGCATTTTAAAATAACACCACGACATTTATCGCGTTCTTCTCAGATTGGTCTTGTATTATTTATTTGCAGCCATGTGCCATATACACCATTAATTGTTTTATTTTGTATCTTATTGGTACTAAATAATTCATTCCCATCATAAAGCACTTCTCATTCAAAAGAAGCACCTTGAATTTGTCTATCATTGACATCATATAATGCTGTTACCAAACGTATTGCACAAGTATTTTGATCGCTTGTGGAATCATAATTATATGTTCAAGCAGAAGGTGAACTATTTAAAGTCCAAGTATCTTCATTTGCGTCTAAAACACCAATAAATTCATCGGTCATTTGAGCTACAAGGGTATAATTAGTGCCATTTGCGCCTTTAACATTAAATGTTAGCGTAATTTTTGCATTTTCGCCTTCATAAATTTGTTGATTACGATACATTGAGGCTAAAATAGTATTATTGGTTCATTGTTTAATTAATTTTGGTTTAATATAATAAATTAAACTCGCTAAGTTTTCGGTTGGCTTTGTATGACCTTCTTCAGTCCAATCTTCTAAAACGATATAATAGCTTCGTATTCTCTGTGAGAATAATGCATATTCTTCATCGCTTAAATTATCTTTATAAGCATCAATTTCGGCTTGTGTAGAGAAACAATATTGCGGCAATGCTATTGTTGCATTACCTTCAATTCGAGTCCCATTATATGTTCTTCCGTTAGACGGCGCATGAATCATAGTATTGCTTCGTGGCACATACCATGCCAGTCTATCAGCACTCATTAACCCAGTATCACCAGTAACTTTTGAGTTAAAAACGGCATTAATTTTTCTTGGAATGAACTCATCTGCTGGGTTAATTAAATTATTATCTGCGGCAAACGTGGCTTCATAAAAATTGAAAACTCCTCTTGAATTATCACCAGAAGAAAGAGTTAAACCACGGTTTTTTGCGTCTGATATATCATTAATATCATCTTTATTATTAAATATTAATATATTTGAAGGCAAACCATCTAAATCGGAATCTGCTCAAGCCTGCTGTATATATCTTGCTTTTGTATATTCTGGGTATACTGCGGGATTTTCCTTGATTTCCGCAATTAACTCTATAACATCAGCTTCTGTATAATCAGGGTTATCTTTTTCTAATGTTTGAATAGCATAGCTGCGAATGGCGTTTTCCCATTCATCATCAATACTTTCAATTTCTAATTCTGGATAAATTTGATCAAAAAGTTGTTTCCATAAATCGCAGAATCTAAATAATTCAGAATTGTCTCCGCTATCATTTAAAACATTCCAAAGATTATATAAATAATAAGGAGCTTTAACATTAGAGTACAATACGCATTGAAAGCCTTCTTCAACATTGTCTGATAAATTTTCAGCAGTGCAGTTAAAAGCATCGTCAATTGCATAAATTTCAGTTCACTCTTCTCCTCTGCGCAGATCTGGACTATTAAATCCATTATTTTCACGATACCAGCGAATTATTGGATAGCGATTTGTAAGATCTGAAATTTGTTTAGCATAATCAATGAGCTGTGCGGCTCCATTTATAACTATTTTTCTTTGGTCATCTGTTACATAAATGTAACGAAGTTTTAATTTTTTAGAGTATGAAGTGCTAGAGCCATAAACTTTCGCACTAGTAGTATATAAACGTAAAGTTTCAGTTGTAATCTCATCAACGCTATAACCAAAACTTAAACGAATGTTCTTTACAAAAATATTTTTATCAAAATATTCTAATATAGGTTGATTTGCATTTTCATCTAAACCAATTTCCATATAATATGGATATGGAGAACCGTCCTCACTAATAAAGTCAAAGTTTTGATAAAAATAGCAATCAATACCAGTAGGATAGCCCAACTCTTCTTGATTAAATTTAATGACTAAAGATTGTGTAAAATAATCAAAATACCCGTATGGATTTCCCCACATTTGAGATGAATCTAATATAACATTATAAACTTTTTCCTCTGTCATTACTTTATTTTTTTCATCAACGGATTCTTTTTTTGCTTTAATAATAAAACATAAACCATAAGAACCTGATATTGGGGCATCGGTACCAAAAGCGGTTTTAAAATCTGCTTGAATACCGATTTTATCATAGCCAGTAATATCAACCCCATTAAGAATATGTGTATTATTTTGATCGGTTGTGATTAATTCACCAATGGGAACCGGGTCTATCCTTGTAAAAGTGCCGCCTTTTGCTGTTGCCCCAAGGACAATAGCAGGAGGTTGTGGATCATCGATTGTATATCCTCCTGGTAGGCGCAATCTATATTCATCTAACTTATCTTTAAGTTGTTTATATCTAATTTCTTCTTCACCAGAGCCAACAGAAAGAATACTAATTGGGTAATCACAGTTTGCGAGCAAGCCCATCTCTGTAGCTGTTTGGTCTTCTGGTAAAATATTATCTGTCATATCAATGAAACTATCCATCGGATCAACATAAACATAAGGCGCATTAGAATCTCTGGAATATTTACTCACAATAAGTTTATCATTATTGTAATCCCCATCTGGTACTAATACTCAAACATTCTGCCCATTTCTATATTTTGTATTTTCACTATATGCAGTAAATCTTGCAGAGGCATTAGAAACGGTGTATTCGCCGTCTGCAGCCTTGCTATTGTCTTCTATTGTGCAAAGTATTGTCTTATCTTTAGCAGAATCTAAAATGCGCTTGCCGATAAGAACGTCAACAGCTTCAAACAGTTGTTCACTGATTTTATTTGCCATTACAAGACCTCCTTTTTCTCTTTATACATAGTATCCTCTAATTATTTATTAAAAACAAATGGACGTAATTGCTTAATTACACCCAACAAAAAAAAGGGGAGCATTTCTGCTCCCCTATTATTAGGTTTATTTTTTGCGACCAGCATATTGACTGGCTAAGCCAATTAAGTTGCTGAAAGCTTCTTCAATTTCTGTATGATTTGTTGCATTCGGGAATTCTGCGTGGATTGTGACTGTTTGATCTAAGAATCCACCGCCCTGGTTTACTCCTCCAAGGAAGAGATTGCCAAGTCCCTGACCGGCAACAGATGCATTGAGAGAAATCATTTGAGTGAGGTCACGAACGAAACTGACTGTTTTAAGCATGTTTTCTGTGTCGTGTTTGTTAAGGACAAGCTCTTTTTCATGCATCATGGCGAATTTGCCTTCTGACCCCCAAGCGTTCATCAAACCGCCTTCATCATTTTCCATATAACCAGTTTTATGAGAAATTACAGTAGTTTGCGAACCTTGTCCACCGCTACCTTTATATGACTCATCTTGGACACCTGGCGTTGGAGCTCCTGCATTAGCTGCCTTTTTAGCTGCTGCTGCAGCTGCTTCAGCCGCTGCCTCTAAAGCTCTAAAGGCGCCAATAGGAGCACTTAGATCTGGAGGAGTAACTGGTGTATGACTTAATTTAGAATAAGCAGTAATAACATCACCAACAGTGCTTGTAATATTTCCTAATTCACCAATTATACTGTCAATAATTGGGCCCATTCTAGCATGAAAATCAGCCAAAGTCCCCATAGCGTCTCCAAATTCTTCGTTAAATTCTTCAGAAACTTTGTCAACTTCTTTATTAACATCGGCAACACCTTGTTCAATTTTATCAAGATCTGCATTAATTTCTGGCTCAGTTACATGAACAGTTGCGGCAAGTTCTTGCTGTTCTTTTTCCATTTGACCTAAGTAGTCAATTACATGGTCTTTTACTTCATCATAAGCTTCATCCATTGCTTGTGCAGCTTCATCCATTGAGCCAAAACCGGTAACCATTCCATAAACAGTGTCGCCTAATTTTGTTGAAACCTGATCAGCATTTATATTAAAGTTTTCAACTAATTCATTATTTCTTGTAATGAAATAATCAATCATTTGACGCTGATGGTCTATCATTGGCTCATAATATTCTGCTAATGCGCGAACTTCATCTTCTGTTTGAGCTTCAGCCAATGCATTAGAATATTCTTCTTGCATTTGAAGTAATGTATCTTGCATAGTTTGCAAAGTATTTTCATTAAATTCTTCATAGGCATGCAACGCATCATCATATCTCTGACGTAAATCATCAACTTTACTTTGATCAGCAGTGTAGGTATAGCTTCAGTTACCTTCGCTATCTCTGGTCATTCTAACCATGTTCTTGGCATCTTGTGCCTCTTGGAGTGCGGCTTCAGCCAGAAGAAGTTCATAATAGAGTCTGCGTTCTTGCAATTGTTCTTCTGCAACTTGCACGCCTTCTTTTTGCATATCTAAGATTTCGCCTTGTAAATCTCTTAATAATTCTTGTGTACGAAGATTATCTGTATCATCCAATGATTTACGAATATCTCTTAATAATTTATTAGTCTGGTATGTTTTTTCATAAGTATCTAAATATCTATCATCAAGATTTTTTTGTTTCTCATATAAATCTAATAACTTTTCAAAATCTCCAACTCTACCAGAAATTTGTTTTCCCATTTCATCAACCGCTTGTTGAATCATATCTCGATAAATTTGTTTAATTTTTTCAGCAGTATCGGCTGCAGTATCAAGAATTTCCTCTTCAAGGGACATAATGGTCTTTTTATAATTTTCAATTACATCTCTTAAAGCGCGGGCTTCTAAACTATCTGGATCCATTGTTGCATATAATGCTTCTTCTTCAGCCAATCAGGCTCTGTATTGATCAAGTTCTTGTTGTAAAGTTGCCACATGTTCTTTACCAATTTCAATCTGGGCTCTTTGCATACGATTAAGCAGCTCGTCAGAAATACCCAAAGTATCCTTGCCCATAATATCGATAATATTTCTTGTTTTCTCAATCATATCATTCATATGATTAAGTTTATCTATTGCCTTATCAATACTTGCTTGGAATTTATCTGATAATTCATTTAATTTGTCATATAAACTTTCGATGTATTTCTTTAAATCTTCTCCATTTTTAAACATAGAAGACATAATCGATTGTAAAGATTCAATTTCTTTTTCTGTAAAATCTCCTACTTTTTCAATAAATTCATCAACAGTAATTGCTCCACTAAATAAGTCGGCAATAATTTCATCAGTTATACCTTCATGGTTTTTAAAGATACCTTCAAGTGCTTCTTTATTAGCCTCATATTTTTTAGTAATATCATCAATTTCTTTTGCTAAATATCCTATTGCTTCAGCCGTATCAAGACCATCATCATCAAGCATATTTATCATATAATCGAGATATTCCATGTCCATCTCAATTAATTTGGTAATAGTCTTTAATTTATATTCAACTTTTTCAAGTTTAATATCATACTGTTCAAAGAGATTCTTTTGAAGCTTTTCTTCGGCTTCATTCATTTTCTTTAAAGATTCTTCATATTTTTTAATAGCATCTTCAAATTTTTTCCATTCATCATCGCTCATTTGCCCAGCATTATATTTATCAACAAATGAACCATACCAAGAGTCATAATCTTTAATCGTGCCATCTGGATTAAAAGCAGCGCCATATTCATTATGAAGTCGTTCTCTATCGTTATCATAATAATTTTTTGCTTCTTTTGCTAATTGCTCGTATAACTCGGCTTGCTGTTGCAAAAGCTTGAGTTTTTGATCCATCATATCAAGCTTTTTTTGACCATAAGCACGGTCTTCTTGAGCATTAAGCATATTTAATGCATGCTGATTTTGATCAAGCCGCTGAGTGATCTCATGATAACGGGTAGTGTCTTTTTCTTTTGTTTTTTGTTTTTTACTACCGCCGCCACCGCCAGTTTTTTTAGGAGCACGAGAACCACCGCCGCCTTTAGAAGCAGTAATATTACCTCCGCCAACATAATCAGCCGTTTTAATTTTTAGTGCGGTAACAGTTTTTGGCTCATCTGTCTCTACGGGATGCCAAGTTCCAGTATCTTCTATAAGTTTCGCAAATGTAAATGTGTCTGAACCATTTACACCAATTTGTAAATCTTGTGTTGTATATTGTGCTGGTTCCCAAACCATTCCGACGCGTTTAGTTGTTTCAGTAACCTCTTCTACTTCAGCGTCATATCCCATAGCCGCTAATAAGGCTTCTGCTTGATCTTTAGTTTTTGCGATAGAATTAATAATATTTTCTAAGCTACCAAGTAATTCACTATCATCAACTCTACCGAATTTTAAATCACCGCTATCTATCATTGCCTCCATAACATCCATATGGGCGGCAATACTACTTTGTACATTTGCTAATTGTTCATCAGTTAAATTTTGAGCGCTTTGTAGCTGATTAGCCATATCTTCGGCTGCCCATTTTTGCATTTCAAGAGCGGCTTCTTGACTACCAGAAAATGCTTTATATACAGTATCTAAATTTTTTTCAACATATTCACCAAAAGTGGATCCAAGGGTCATACCGGCTGCTGACAGTTCATCGGTAATGCCCAATAAGTCTGCGGATGAATCTTTAATTTCATCCATCGCCTCAATATATTCAAAAGAACCACGCTCGCTGTTCTTAATGGCATCTTCCCAATCATACCAGCTTTTTGTTCATTCTTGAATACCTTGATCCGCTTGTTTCATAGCAAAAGCTAATTTTTTAACAGAACCTTCAGTTTCTAATGTTCCTTTAGAAAATCTATCTGCATATAATTCGCCAGTTTTTAATTCTTCAACTAAACTTTCAATAGAGGCAAGTTCTTTTTTACTAAACCCATTAGCATTATTATTAATATCTTCTTTTGCGCCCTGAGTACGAATTTGTTCGGTTAAATACTCTTCTCGCATTTTTTCAAATTCTGCCTGCATAGAGCCAGTAATACCAGCACTATTAAGCATATTTTGAAATTCTGATGAATCAGGGTTGTTTAATGCGGTTATTAAACCTTGTGTGACATATAATCTTACTAATTCAGCAGCTTCTGGAACATTTTCAACAGCATTTCCTTCTGAATCAGTAATTGTTCCGTCTCCATTAATTGTATAATTATGCGTATCTGCTCAATTTTCTCTAGCTGCATTTATAACAGTTTCATTATCTTTAAATCTATCAACTCTCTCATTAACTGTATTATTAAAATAATTATCAAATTTTTCTCTATCTATATTAAACTGATCGGCAATTTCATAAACGCCATTTTGTTGTAACTGATTTTGGAAAAATGATATTGGATCTTCTAAATTTTGGGCATTTTCAAAAGCATCTGTATAATTTTTCATTAAATTGCGGAAATATTCTGCTGCTTTTATTGGTAATTGACCAATTAATTCAGATGCTTCTTCGTATGCTTTTTCATTAACTAAATTACCATTTTCATCTATTGCTTCTTGAAATTTTGATAATATACCAGAATATAACTTACCATTAACTTGAACGCCATTAATTCTTATATTTCCATTGCTACCATAGCGTTCTGCGCCAAATGTTGTTAAATCTTTAACGCTTTTTTCTAGTTGTAATTTTTTATCTGCGTTTTCATATAATTGTAATTCAAGTTTAGCCGTATTATATTTTTGCAATTGAGCTTCAGCAAGTTTATTTTCATTTATAACTCAAACTTCGCCCTCTTTATCAAAAACATCGTCACCGTATAAATCTCTTAATTCTTTAACTTTTTCATTATACTCCGCTAATGCTAATGCATACTGAGGACTATTTTTACCATATTTTTCAGCAACTTCATTTAATTTGTCATAAGAAGATGTTAATGAATTAAGGGTAGATTCTAAATTAGAATAAGCATTTGCTAAATCTTTTACTAACTTTGTTTGTTCATCTAATAACTCATTATTAGTTTGTAGTCTGCCCTCAATAGTTTCATCAAAAGCATCTTCCTGTGCTTTTTTCAATACCCTAAAAATTGCAACTAAAGCAGCCAAAGCAATTGTAATTCCAATAACTCAAGGTAATACATTTGCTGCTCCACCAATAAGATTTAATATAAACTCACTAGAGTTAAACGTTCTTAATAATGTTACAAATACTCCAGCTAATGCAAGAACAGCAGACCCCATTTGTTGGAATCCCTCAGTGGCTTGTTCGCCACCTTTTCTAGCTTTTTCTAATCCATCATAAAGAGATGTTAATGAATTAGTCATTGCAACCATACTATTTATTGCCGATAAAACATGCCCAGCATTTGCGGCTAATGATTTATTAAAATCTTTTTGTTTTGCTGTAACATCTTTAATGTTTTCACCGGTTTTTTCTGCACTCTTACCAATTTTGTCTAAAGCATCTGCAACAACAACACTTTCTTTGCCAGCCGTGACTAATTCATCAAATTCTTGCTTTGTTTTAGCAAGATTTTCTTTAGCTTCTCTTTGTAAGCCTTTATCTTCTATGGCGTTAATTTCTTCATCAGTTAAACCATTCTCTTTTAATATATCATTAAATCTGTCTTGTAAAACTTCATTGGCTTTATTTAAAGCCTTTTCTAACTTTGCCCGTATCGTTTCAACACTATCATTTGCATTTGCTTTATCAAATATTCTAGCAATACTTTGCTGATTTGGCAATATATCTATGAATTGTTCTTGAATAGATTTTTTTCATTCTGAGAGATCTTCTTTATTTGTAGGATTGGTTTGTTTAAGACTATCTAACAAAGAAGATGCTAGTTGTTGCCTTTGACCAGTAGCAAAAATCTGTTCCTCATGATTTCCAAGGTATACATTTGAACCCATTGCTTGTTCAATATTTCCTTGCATTTCGGCAACAGCTTTTAATCTAACTAATAATCCTTGCGCCTGTAAATCTCAAGCATAAATAATGCTATCTTCAACGCCTTCTTTTTTAGCATCATTAATTTTTGCGGTTAAAGCTAAATATGCATCTTGTAATTGATAAATTCTTTGTGCAACTGGATCTTGATCATTTTCTGTAACTGGCGCATTAAAGCCAAAAACAACCTCACGAGACTGCATAACAAGATTATCAGCCTCTTGCATATTATTTTTAAAATTAAAAGTATTGTCAACTAAATCAATAATTTGTCTATTAATTTGTGTTAAATTATTATTAATACCATTACTTAATCAACTAATAATTAAGGGTAATAAGGTTCCTAAGCCGCCAGCTTTATCAACAATAGACGTAATTAAATTAATTGTAGAAGCTAAAGCATTTGTTAATTTTATAATTGCTTTATCATCTATTAATATATC
>JAEEGL014211397.1_pt1 | contig 13401 bp, 8 predicted proteins | sample 9134231 | NCBI WGS metagenome assembly JAEEGL01 (sample SAMN16246548, study PRJNA631951) | gut metagenome | biome: gut microbiome; feature: rumen; material: fiber-attached | host: Bos | place: Iran: Karaj | collected 2018-10 | reverse complement strand
TTTGGAACTACAAATATGACTTTTGTGTCGGGTATGTGTCCGAGCCCCTTTACTATGCCGTGGCATGCCGTGCCGAGGCCGCCGGATATGTGCGGAGGAAACTCCCACCCGAGCATTAGCACTTTCATTTCGGTTCAATATGTTCAAAACTGCTCGCGCAGCATCCTTATTCTATTGATAGTGGCGATTGTGACCGCGCTCATTGGAGCTCCAATGCCTTCGTATGGCGGCATCGGGGTATATTTTTCATAGAAATTGGGCGGTATGGTCGTATTGAGATCATTGTAAAAATATTTGTACAGCTCCTCCGCCTTCTTAAGGCCGTCGCCGCCGAACACCCTCATATAGATTTCGGCGAGAAATCCGAGGTAGAATGGCGTCACGTAGCCTTCTGTGGCGTATTTCGGGTCGTCGGGATCCATAGTGCGGAGTCCGACTGGGGTGAGCAGCTTTTGCTCTATCATTGGCAGTACGGCGGCTATCTTGTCGTTGTCTGCCACGGCGTAGGGCAATGCGAATGCTGGCAGCTGCCATACTCGGAATGTGGTGTCCTTGTTGCCGTTGGAATCCAAGCTGTTGGCAAAATATCCCGTCTTGTCGTCGAAGAATTTTCTTAGGAGCGAATGTTTGACGATGTTCGCGAGCCTTGAAGTCTTGCCCGCCTCTTCGGGGAATCTTGCGCTGCAGCACAGCTCGGCATAAAACATCAGCGCATTGTACCACATCGCGTTGATTTCTATGTAATAATTCTGGCTGTCGCCCTTTTTGAGCGAAAGCATACCCTCTGTGTCGATGAAAAGCCTGTTGAAACGGCTGCTGATGATGTCGGTAATGATTTTCTTGATGGTCTCGCCGTATTCGCGGTATATCTTGTAGCGGTCGTTTTGCTGGTAGGCGTATTGCTGAATCGACCAGATGAACCACAATGGCGTCTCGGGCGCGTAATCGACATTGCCAATGCCGGTGGCGAGACCGTTGCGGTACATTTCGATGTAGGTGTCTGCAACTTCGCGGAATAGTTTGGTGTCGCCGCCTGGCAGCGTGATGCCTGCAATTGCGCCGCATAAGTCCTTAGACCTGTTGCTTACCGGGGGGATGGTCTCCATCACGTGGCATCCCATTTCGTCGTTCCTGAGCATCAGGTGTGCGGCGTGTGTTATCATATCGTCGTATGACACCCTTGGCTTGCGTTTGGAGATTGTTTTGGCAAACTTGGTGGCAAGGGCTTCTGCCTGCTGCGGCACGAGCGACGCGCTGAATATGAATTCCTGGCTCGACACAAGGTTGATTTCAAAAAATCCGGGCATAAACAGGTCTTCCTGGTATGGTCTGCCCGCCTTGTGGTCAATGGGGTATTCGATGTTGTAATTCCAATCGGGCGCGGTGACGAAATCGCTCGCCGTGCTGGTCTGCATGTACAGCATCGGCTCGTGGTCGTTGGGATGGTAGGCTATACCGTTTTGGATGGCTGTGTTGGCGGTGAAGATATTTGGGTCGCGGTGCCTCAGCTCGTCGATGAACCTGAATGCCACAATTGGTCTGATGCGTATCTGTGCTGGCTTGTTGGAGGATAGGAGCGTGTACCTGACGAACAGTGTTGGTTCTTCGTCAGCAAGCACCATCTCCTTGCGGAGCACGGCATCGTTGCCAAGAGTGTATTCGATGGTGGGGTAGGGGTTGAAGTTGGCGGCGGAGATGTATTGGTATCCCATCGGGAAATATACGTTGGGGTATTTGCGCACCGAGATGTAGTAGGTGTTGCCGCCGAGCAGCACCGCGTCGTCGAGCGTGGAGAGCAGTATCTTGTCGCGGTCGTGCTCTTGGTCGTATATCGACAATATGCCGTGCCAGCTGCGCGAATTGCACAGCGTGATGCTTGTGCTTGACGTAGCACCGAGCCTGTTGGTGCTTATTACGTCCTTGCCAAGCGAGTACTCCATGTCTGACGACATGGTGGGGATCAACGGTGGTTGTTCTGCCATAATATATATGTTTTTGCCAATATGCTGAATTACAAACGTTTAGTGACCCGCAACATCTGTGAAATGTCGTGGGTTTATTCCGACTTAAAGATAAATAAAATTTTTTGACTAAAAAAAGGTGTATGGAAATTTTTTTCTAATTTTTTTTAGTCGGCTGTTTTTATTTGTAAATTAGATATTTGTCGCGTTTTTTGATGAAATCCGACAATCCTGGCTCCCACGATTGTATGATTTGTTCTTCCGTTGCGCCGGAGGCGAGCATCTTGGCGAGCGTCTTGTTGCCGTACAGCTTGCCGAGGAGGTTTTGGCTGGTGATGCACGTGCCGCCCGATATGCGGTACATGTCGATGAAATACCTGAGCGTAAACCGTGTGCTGTCGGGATTGACGTCGTGAAAATCAACTCCATAGCACTTCTTGCCTTCGTGCATAGGGTTGGTCTGCATGCCGGGGATGTCCTTGGGCGTGAATACATATTCGCCGTATTTCGGGTCGGGATAGCCAATGAAGGTGAATGGCGTTTCCGTGCCGCGTCCTACGCTTATGTTGGTGGCTTCAAAAAGGCACAAGCTCGGGTACAGCCTCACCGAGAGGTAGTCGGGCAGGTTGGGGGAGGGCTTGATGGGCAGTTGGTAGCGCATCGAGCGGTCATAATTTGCCACTGGTATTACAGTAAGGTCGCATTTGACTCCGCCTTTGAGCCAGCCTTCGCCGTTGATCATCTTGGCGAGTTCGCCGACTGTCATTCCATATACGATGGGAATCGGGTCCATGCTTACGAATGATATGCAGTCAGCTTCGCGGATGGGTCCCGCCACATAGTCGATGTTGGGGTTTGGACGGTCGAGGACGAGTACTTTGACGTTGTTTTCGGCGGCGGCCTCCATTACATTGTGTAGAGTGCTTATGTATGTGAAAAATCTGCATCCAACATCCTGAATGTCATACACTACGTAATCGAGTCCCGACATCTGCTGTGGCGTCGGCTTGAGGTTTTTGCCAAAGAGCGACACAATTTTCACGCCGGTCTTTTGGTCGGTTTCGGTGTCCACTTTTTCGCCAGGCTCAGCCGCCCCGCGAAAGCCATGTTCGGGTGCAAATACGCGCTCCACTTTCACTCCACCTTCTATCAATACGTCAAGCAAATGATTTCCAAATGCTTGTGCGGTTGGGTTGGCTGTCAATGCCACTTTCTTGCCGCGTAATATTGGCAGGTATGCCGATGTGTCTTCGGCTGCTACGGTGATTGGTTTTATGGGTTCTTTTTTAGGGGCAACGGCAATGCTGTCGGCAGCCGTCGTCGTTGCAACAGCCTGACCGCTTGCAGCCGACTGACTGCCGCAACTCGTGCAGCATGTCAGCGTGGCGGCAAGTAGCGGCATTGCCAATAATGCTAATTTTTTCATTGTTTTTGCTGTCTTTCGATGGCTTTTGCCTCGTTCCACAATTCTTCCATCTCTTCGAGGGTCATGTCTTTGAGGCGCAGACCTTTTTCCTTGGCGCGGGCTTCGATGTGATTGAACCTTGAGGTGAATTTAGCGTTGCAGCGTTCAAGGGCGGTGTCGGCGTTGATGCCGTAGAGCCTTCCAGCATTGATGGTTGCAAATAGCAGGTCGCCAAATTCGTCTTCCGACTTGTCGGCGTCGCCTTTTTCGAGTTCGGCTTTGAGTTCGTCGATTTCTTCAAATACTTTTGGCCACACTTCTTGTTTTTCGTGCCAATCAAATCCCGAATGTGACGCCTTGTCTTGCAGGCGGTATGCCTTTATTATCGATGGTAATGCATTTGGAATGCCGCCGAGGACGGTCTTGTTGCCGCCTTTTTCTTTGAGTTTTACCTGTTCCCATAGTTTTGATACTTCCTCCGGGGTCTCCGCCTTGACGTCGCCAAAGATATGCGGGTGGCGGAATACGAGTTTTTCGTTGAGGGCGTCGAATACGTCGGTGAGTGCAAATTCGCCTTTCTCTTCGGCTATGAGTGCGTAGATGAGGATGTGCAGGAGTACGTCGCCGAGTTCCTTTTTGCGGTCGGAGACATTGTTTTCCATTATAGACTGTGAGAGTTCATATACTTCCTCGATGGTGAGGGTGCGGAGCTGCTCGTTGGTGAGCGCGGCATCCCACGGGCATCGTTTGCGCAATACCTTGATGGTATCGAGCAAGCGGAAGAATGATTCTGAAATTTTGCTGTTTTCCATTGTGTTATGTTGGTTGGTTTTCTATACTTGTCGTTGAATTACTTGAAGTCGTGCTTGGCGATGAGTACACACCAATAATATCCGTATTGACCGCCTTTTGCCATGCCGATTCCGATGTCGTAACAGTCGCTCCAGAATGGGTCGATGCCGAGGAGGTGGCGGCGGTGTCCGGCGTTGCTATTGTTGGCACCGCCGTCGTAGATGAGCTGTATGATAGATTCCTTGCCGCTTTTGTGTCCGGCGGCGAGGCTTTCAAAATTGTTGCTGCTGTACGACGTGAGCCAGCTGTCGCGGAGCTTGTATCCTGCGGCATTTATCTTGAAGTTCATACCGCCGCCGTCGGGATCCACGTGTGCAAAATAATTGCGATCCACCATATCCTGCGCCTTTGCCTGTGCCACTTTGGCAAGGGTTTGGTTCCATTTGAGTTCGTGCAAGGGTTGTACACCGCTGAGGTCAACGCCGATTTCATTGCTGTATTGTCCGGGATTTTTGCGGACGGCGTTGAGGTACATAAATGCGTTTTCAATTTCGTTGGTCGAATTGTAGTTGTTGCGGTTGTCGGATGGCGGCGTTGGCCCCTGGTTGTCGTTATAATTATTGTTTTGCCTATTGTCAGCATAATTATTATTGTTGGACGACGAACCAGACAGCGGTGTCATAATTTTTGCGCCAAAATCTTGCACGCAATTGTAGCTGTACACTTTGTGCGTCTTGATGCTTGTGCCCATTGCATTGTAAGTGGCATTGAGAATGCTTACGCGGTGTCCAAGGCTCGGGGTATTCTCGTCGATAAGCAGCTGCATTACAATATCAAGTGCATCGGAGTATCCATAACTACAATTTTCGGCGGCTGTACCGCATTTGTAATATTTGCCTATGCGGGTGAAACACGCTGTGCCGTCAGACGAATTGTGACCAATCATACCGTGCGAACCCATGTCGGCAGCGTGGAGCGCGGCGGTGTAGCAAAGGTCTTTTTCGGGATAGAGCATAGGACGGTTTTTCACTTGCTGCAAATCCCTTTTGAGCGATGCAACGTATGAAGAATTGCCGGTGAGGTATTTGGCGGCGTATGTGCGCATAAATTTCGCTCCATCCATACGGGCAAGGTTGCAATATAAAAACACAAGCTTCTCTTGCTGCGTGAGGTTTGTGCCTTGAGCTGTGTTTGCCTTTGCAAGTTCCTGGTCGCTCCATTCGGAAAATGTCTGTGCGCGGAGTCCTTGCATTGCAATTAGCATTGTCATTAATATAAGAATCTTCTTCATACCCCTAATGTTTTTATTTAGTCTTTGTTGATGTTGCTGATATTGACGTCCGGGTATTCTCCGGCTTTAAACTTGAAGTCGTCCTTGTTCAATACTCCCGACATCATGCTGCCCTTGAGCTGGTCTGGTGTGTATCCAACTGCTTTGGTAGGTACGTCCTTGCCGTCGATGCCTCCGGCGTTGCTTGTCACCTTGTCGTAGATGCAGCGTTCGATAGTGCCGTCGTTTTCGCGTCCGCATATCGAGCCGAAGTATGACGAGCCTTCGATAGTGCCGAGGAAAATGCTTGATGACGTGGTGCCTGAATTGTATCCCACGATGCCGCCCACGTAGTAAGCCGCCGATAGGTTGCCACGGCTGATGCACGATGTGATGTTGCCCTGCACGTTGTCGGAGCAGATGCCGCCTGCAAACGCCTGAGCTTTTATCGAGCCATAATTGGTGCAAAGTTTTATGTCAGATGTGGATTTTGCCACGCCTATGATGCCTCCGGCGTTGTTGCCGCTGGAATTGATTTTGCCTACGTTGGAGCAGCCTTCTATCTTGCCGCCCTTACCAGCTATGCCGCCCGCCGCGTATGTGGCCTCTACGGTGCTTTCGTTGAGGCATCTGCTGATAGTGCCGTCGTTGAATCCCGAGATGCCGCCAGAGCAGTCGCCGCCGTTTATAGTGCCGGAGTTGGTGCATTGTGTGATGATGGCGAATGAATTGCGCCCCGAGATGCCGCCGGTGTTGTCGCGTCCGGTGATGGTGGCGAGGTTGGTGCTGTGGTTGATTTCGGCGTTGTTGCTGCCAGTAATGCCGCCCACGCAGCTGAGTCCGGTAACGAGTCCTGCCTTGCTGTTGGTGCAGCTGTCGATGCGTCCGCTGCTGCTGCCGCAGATGCCGCCCACATAGTAGTCGCAATTGACGGTGCTATTGTTGGTGCATCTTGCTATCTCGCCGTTGTCAAATCCGCAGATGCCGCCGCAGTAGTTGTCGGCCTTGATGAGCGACGACTCGGTCTTGCACGACTCGATGCGTCCAAGATTGAATCCGCAGATGCCGCCGGTGTAGTAGTGCCCCTGGATGTTGGCACCCGAGAGCCTTATGTTTTTCACGATGCCCGTGTTGTAGCCGATGAATCCAATGTTGTCGTAGCTGGGTTGGATGCATTGGAAACTGTGGATGAGCTTGTTGTCGCCGTCGAGGATGCCGTTGAATGGTGAGAGGATATTGCCGATGGGCCATATTTCGCCGTCAGACGGGCATGTGATGTCATTTGCAATTTTGAAATATACGTCCTTAAATCCGTCGATGCAGGCGTAGCCCTTGTAGTTGCCGCCGAAGTTGACAGCCTCGCTGAATTTGCAGAGGTCGTCGTAGGAGCTGATGAGCAGCGGCTTGTCGGCTGTGCCTGAGGGCGAAAGAGATGGATTGCTAATGCGCATCATTATCTCCTTCTTTACCTTGCCGTCGGTGACTACGAAGACCACCGCGCCTTGCTTGAGCGGGAGAGCCTTGTCGTCTTTCACTTGCAATACGTCGCTCTGGCGACATTCGTATTTTATGCTGTCGATTTCGTCAAGCTCGATGAACGACATGAGGGCGCGCACATTTTCGCCTTTGCCCACAAAAATCGGCGTGGACGCCACTATAGCCTCGCTGAAAGTCTCCGACGAGAGAATCCTCGGGTACAGGCGGTCAACGAATACAAAGTCGATGTCGAAACCTGTCTTGCCCTTGAGCTTGTCGCCAATCATATTGTTGGTGGGGCGACCTTCGGTGTGTGCTATTTGCAGCAGCTCGTTGTCGCCGACGGCGGTCTGCAATGTGCACATCTGGTTGTCGAAGAAGCAGTTGGTGATTTTGCCTCCGATTGCGCCGCCGCATATTGCGCCAGTGTAGTCTTCGAGACCGTCCACACTGTTGATTTGCATATTGTATTCGATGGTGCCGCTGCTATTGAATCCGCAAATGCCACCACAATAATAATGTCCGCGCAGGGGCAGGGTGTTGATGCATTTTTCCACCGAGCCGGTATTGTAGCCGCATATCGCGCCGGTGTAGTCGCCGCCGAATATGTGTCCGCCCACGAGGCAGACTTTGCTGATGGTGCCGTTGTTGTAGCCAAAAAGTCCGCAGTATTTTTCGAGGGGGCGCATTATGTTCATATTAGCTATTACGTGTCCGTATCCAGAGAAGTTGCCGTTGAAAGGTGCGTTCGGCGTGCCGATGGGCTTCCAGTTTTCGTCCTCGGGGATATATACATTGTTCAATAGCGCAAAATACACGTCCTTGAATCCGTCGATGCAGGCTATGCCCTTGTAGTTGGTGCAGTAATTGACCGCATTGGCAAATTGGATGAAGTCTTCGTAGTTTTTGATTCTCACCGGCGAATTGGCGATGCCGGTGGTGAGTGCGTGCGGCATTGTGGATTTGATGATGACGTTTCGTGTGCAGCTGCCACCTTTTATAATAATAGAGAGGAAGGTACTGCCCTTGAGCTCGCACTTGTTGTCGTTGATTTCGAGGAATGTGGGGTTTGAAGATATGTATTCGACGCCCTCCGACCTGATGATTTCAAAATTTTTGGTGACGCCCGCAGCAGTCTGTCCATCAGGCAGTTTTACAGGCGAGAGAGCGGCTTTGAGTGCATCACTGAGCGACGAAATCTCTAATCTTGGGTACAGGTTTTCGTCGATAACGAATCCATTGTGTTCAAAATTGAGACCCGCCACTATCTGCGCCGTAGGCAGTCCCTTGATGCTCTTGTTGTCGATAGTGCCGCAGCCTTTTTTGAGCGGACAGGTCTGCATATCGTAGATGCAATTGGTGATAGTGGTGCCAGAAGGTGCGTTGGAGCCCACGATGCCGCCGCAGAAATTGCCATTTTGCACGTATCCGATGTTGATGCAGTTGGTGATGACGCCGTTGTCATAATTCTTGCCCACGATGCCGCCGCCGTAGTTGTTGCAGTAGATATTGGCGGTATTGATGCAATGGTCGATTGTACCCGAATTGTGGCTGCAAATGCCTGCGCCATAATACTCTACGCTCACCATGCCGCCGGCGATGATGAGGTTGCGGATAGTGCCGCTATTGTATCCAAACAGCGTACCCGACTTGCCGCCAGCCACCATAAGGTTTTTGATGGCGTAGCCCTGCCCGTCAAAAGCTCCGGCAAAGCGCGTCGAATAGTTGATGCCGATGGGCGTCCACACACCGCAAACCACTGCGGAAGTTTTTTCGTCCACGTAGCCCTCCATGTCGATGTCGTTGGCGAGCACCACGGTCTTGCCCGTGAAATCGTATGGCGAAAAGAAACCCGTAGTACCGTTGACGAGAGCGGCGAGTCCTGCAAGTTCGTTGGGCGTTGTAATCTCGTACAACTCTGCCTTGATATTATTGACATACCAGTCGATGACAGGTTTGATGGTGCCGTCGGGATTGTAATCGATGGCTAAAGACCTGCCAGACAGTAACATAAGCAATATAATTAGTATGCGTCTCATGACTTTCAATGATAAAATACGTAAAAATCTCCTCAAAGATATTCAAAAATAATGCAAAAAAGAAAAAAAGAGAGGAATTTTTTTTTATCTGTGTTTTACTGGCCTCACCGATTGCCCGTAATACCTGAAACTGTTGCTAAGTGGACTGATGTAGCCAGAATGGAAATAGAGTAGGGGAGCGTTGCTCGGATTGTCGGTGCAAAGTGTCGATGACCAGTAGAACCCGTAATTGCCTACGTGCGTGGGGTTTCCGTCGTTGCCATTGAACCCGGCGGCGGGGAAGAAAATCTCATTGTCGTTCTTCTTGCTCTTGAAAATCCTGCCTGCTACGCCTTTGTTGTTGTAATTGACCGTCCATTCGTTTGTGCAATTGTCCATTAGCTCCTTAAACTGATCCACCGTGGGTATGTGCCATTCAGATCCCCAGATTGCATTTGCAGCGTCGTCGGCATCTTCAAGCGATTTGAGCCGGTCGGTGTAGCCATCATTGCCGTATGACGCCTTGTTGCAATATTTGATGAGCTTGTCATAATTGCCGTCGGCATATTGATAAAACGACCAGTCATATTTGGACTTTGAGTCGGTCTCTCCCCATGCGAAATAGTCGCCAGGCTGCCATGGGTTGTCAGCACCGATATTGCATGTAGCCCACAATGTGCCGGAAGGGAGTCCAAGGTCAATAGATTCGTGTTCTTGCTGTGCGGATGCGATTTCAGCGCACCAAAATAAGGATGTCAGAAGCAGAAACAGGGTGTGAAATTTAGGTTTCATAGTTATAATAATTAAGATTTTGTGCCGCAAAGATACCCTTTCCCCTGCAAAATTACAAGGCAAAAACATTTTTTTTCAAATAAAACCCAAAAAAAGTTCCGATTTATCAAATAAATGATTACCTTTGCCCTTTTGAAAAAGAGGTATAAAACATTACTCTTACAACAATCAAATGGAGCTTCAAGGCATCAAGCAACGTTTTGGAATCATTGGCAACGACCCTGCGCTCAACCGCGCACTCGACATAGCCGCACAGGTAGCACCCACCGACATCTCGGTACTCGTCATTGGCGAGTCGGGAGTCGGCAAGGAAAACATACCTCAGGTCATCCATGCCCTGAGCGCACGCAAGCACGGCCCTTACATAGCCGTCAATTGCGGAGCTATACCCGAGGGTACGATAGACAGCGAGCTGTTTGGGCACGAGAAAGGCTCGTTCACCGGCGCCAACGAGTCGCGCAAGGGATATTTTGAGGTGGCGGACAAGGGCACCATATTCCTCGACGAGGTGGCGGAGCTTCCCCTGAGCACACAGGTGAGGCTGCTCCGCGTGTTGGAGAGCAAGGAGTTTATGAAGGTGGGCTCGAGCAAGATTCAGAAGACCGACGTAAGGGTGGTGGCAGCCACTAATGTGAATGTGGCTAAGGCTGTCAAGGAAGGTCGGTTTAGGGAAGACCTTTATTATAGGCTCAATACCGTGCAGATCAATATGCCGCCGTTGCGTGAGCGTGGCAACGACATATTGCTCCTGTTCAGGAAATTTGCGACTGACTTCGCCGAAAAGTACAATATGCCCGTCATCCGCCTCGACGACAGCGGCAAGCAGGTGGCTCTCACGTACCGCTGGCCCGGCAACGTAAGGCAGCTGCGCAACATCACCGAGCAGCTCTCTATAATAGAGCAGGATCGCGACATCGATGCCGAGATATTGATAAAATACCTTCCCGACTACAAGGAAGATACGCATCCGGCAATAGTGCCCACGCATCAGGGCGGCAATGCCGACTTTGCTTCCGAGAGGGAGATATTATACAAGGTGTTGTTTGATATGAAAAACGACATCGCAGAACTCAAAAAAGAGATGAAAGACCTCATTGGTGGCAATGCGCCGCAGATGAGGGACAACGACGACACGCTGTACATCCCACGTGACGACTACAGCCCATACGTCACTATAGACGACAAGCCGATAATGCCGTCGATACACACCAAGGTGGATTCGCTCCATCACGAGAATGTAATCGACACCCACGAGATTACCACGCACCAGGACAGCCTCTCGCTCACCGAATCGGAGTTCAACCTCATCAGGAAGGCTCTCGAAAGGCACAACGGCAAGCGCAAGGCGGCGGCGCAGGAGCTTGGCATATCGGAACGCACGCTGTACAGGAAACTCAAAGAATACAACATCACAAGATGAAGACAATGAGAATCCTCATAGCGGCAATTGTGGCAGTGATGATGTCGATAATGACGTCCTGCGGCATATACTCCTTCACGGGAGCGTCATACGGCACGGCAAAGACGGTGTCCATCGACTACTTCCAAAACAGGAGCACATACGTCAATTCGACATTGAGCTCCAAGATAACGGAAGACCTGAAAGACCGCTTTATGAGCCAGACGCCGCTCTCGCTTGTCAAGGACGGAGGCGACCTCCACTTTGAAGGCACGATAACGGGATACACAATCACCGCTGCAGCCATCAAGGCAGGCGAAACTGCGGCAAGCAATAGGCTGACGATAACATTGAAGGTGTCATTCACCAACCAGACGGCACCGGAAAACGACTTCGACAAGTCTTATTCGCGGTATGCCGACTACGATGTCTCAAGCTCGTTCTCGTCTGTGGAGTCTGCGCTCGTGGACGAAATAGTTGAGTTGCTGATAGACGACATCTTCAACGACTCAGTGGTCAATTGGTAGCTAACAAGGAAAACAAAAGTATAAGGAACTAAAAATATTGTATTGATTATGACCTCAAAACAATTCTTCAAATACCTCGTGGAGCCGGAACAGCTCAACGACAGCTCCGTAGTGGAGATGGAACAGCTTATCAAGCAGTTTCCATTCTTCCAGACGGCGCACCTTCTGTACCTGAAGGCACTCAACCGAATCAACCCCAAGCTTGTGAAGGAAAAGTTGCCCAAGGAATCGCTGTTTGTATCCGACAGGTCGGTGTTGCACTCAATACTCCGTCCTGTGGCAGACGCCGACGACAAGAAGCCCGCCGCCAGACCGGCTGCAGCAGCCGCTACGCCATCCGCACCCAAGCCCGAGGTTAAGAAGGAGGAGACGCCCAAGCCGGCTGAGGCAAAGAAGGATGAGGCGTCCAAACCCGAAGAAAAGAAAGCTCCGTCAGTGAAAGTGGAAGTCAGCGCACCCGCGCCCACCGACAATAAGAGTGTCATAACCACCAAGACCACCACCACTGTCGTAGAGACGCAGACAGAGAAGAAAGCACCAGTGGTAGAGGTGAAGGAAGTAAAGGAGACCAAAGAGACCCAAGAACCCAAAGCTCCAAAAGAGCCCAAGGAGCGTCCCGCAGTAAAGGTGAAGGCTCAGGAAGCCGAAGGCGGCGACGGCGGCGAAAAGAAGGCTCTCACCAATGAGGAGCGCAAGCAAAACCACGAAAATCTTGTGCGAGATTTCTTTGACCTCAAGGACAAGGAACAATATGAAACCGTGGCTACCAACATTGCGGAAGACGGCTCGATAAAATCTGCCGCCGCCGAACTCGCCGCAAAGAGCCAGATAGACCGTGGCACGGTAATCAACGATAGGACTGCCGCAGCTCAGCAGACCACCACAACCACCACGGTAGTGACCACCGTAGTGGAAAAGACCACCAAACCGGCGGAAGATAATGCTAAACCCGAGCAGCCCAAGGAGGAAGCACCGAAGGCTGAGCGTCCTAAAGATGGCAACAAGGACGAAATCCTCGACAAGATAGCAATGCTCCGCAAAGAGCGTGAGGAGGCCAACAAAAAGCGTATCATCGCCGAAGAAGAAGCAAAGAAGACCAAAGCCGCAGCCGAAGAAGAGGCAAAGCGCGTAGCCGAGGCAGAGGCGGCGGCAGCAAAGGCAAAGGCGGAAGCCGAAGCCGCTGCAGCAAAAGCCAAAGCTGAGGCAGAAGCCGCAGCAGCGAAGGCAAAAGCCGAGGCAGAAGCAGCTGCAAAAGCCCAGGCAGAAGCAGAAGCTGCTGCAGCAAAGGCAAAAGCCGAGGCAGAGGCAGCCAAAGCTGTCACTACAACAGTGACTACTACAACAGTGACGGAGACTGTGACCACCACAGTAGAACCCGTAGTGGAGGCAACAGTAGTAGAGGAAGTGAAACCCATCGAACCCGCCAAGCCTGCCGAGGAAGAAAAAGAAATGTCGGCGGCTGACAAGCTCCTCGCCCGTCTCAACAAGTACAAGGAGACGGAGCCTGAAGCACCGAAGTCCGATAGTCCCAACCTCATCGACAAGTTCCTGCAAGAAGACCACCACCTCGACCGCAACCAGGAAGTCACCGCTGGAGACATGGGTCAGGATTCAGTGAAGCAGCCCGAACTCTACTCCGAAAAGCTCGCGAAGCTCTACATCCAGCAGGGACACTATGACAAGGCAATTGCAAGTTATGAAAAACTTAACTTGAAATATCCGGAAAAAAGTGCTTACTTTGCAGCGCAGATTGAAGAAATC
>JAEEGL014009678.1_pt1 | contig 13401 bp, 13 predicted proteins | sample 9134231 | NCBI WGS metagenome assembly JAEEGL01 (sample SAMN16246548, study PRJNA631951) | gut metagenome | biome: gut microbiome; feature: rumen; material: fiber-attached | host: Bos | place: Iran: Karaj | collected 2018-10 | reverse complement strand
GTAATAAATTACTTAAGATTCCACTCGATCGTTACTTAGATCAGCGCTTGGATCGTTGTTTGGATCATCGCTTGGATCATCGCTTGGATCGTTACTTGGATCGTCGCTTTAATTATTCCCACTCGATCGTTACTTGGATCATAGCTTGAATCGTTACTTGGATCGTCGCTTTAATTACTCCCACTCAATCGTAGCTACGGGCTTGGGACTTAAGTCGTATGCGACTCTGCTGACGCCCTTGACCTCGGTGATGATCCTGTTCACGATCTTGCCAAGGAGCTCGTAGGGGATGGGCTCGATGGTTGCGCTTGTAGCGTCAACGGAGTTGACTGCGCGGATGACTACGATCCAGTCATCTGTACGCTTGCCATCTTTGATACCTGTCGAGGTGATGGGAGGAACGACTGTGAAGTACTGCCATACCTTGCCTTCAAGGCCTGCTGCCGCAAACTCTTCGCGAAGGATCGCATCAGACTCGCGAACTGCCTCAAGACGGTCACGTGTGATGGCCCCTGTACAACGAACTCCGAGTCCGGGTCCGGGGAAAGGCTGACGGTAAACCATGTTGTCGGGAAGGCCGAGTGCCTTACCTACTACACGAACTTCGTCCTTGTAAAGGAACTTAACGGGCTCAACAAGCTCGAAATCAAGCTCTTCGGGAAGTCCGCCAACATTGTGATGAGCCTTAACGCCGTCAGATTCTAATATATCGGGATAGATAGTGCCCTGAGCAAGGAACTTGATACCTTCCTGCTTCTTTGCTTCCTCAGCGAACACATCGATGAACTCGCTGCCGATGATCTTACGCTTCTTCTCGGGGTCGGAAACTCCCGCAAGTTTGTTAAGGAATCTGTCTGTTGCATCAACATAAACAAGATTTGCATCGAGCTGTCTGCGGAATACGTCGATAACCTGCTCGGGCTCTCCCTTACGAAGAAGTCCGTGGTTAACGTGTACACACACGAGCTGCTTGCCGATCGCCTTGATAAGAAGTGCTGCAACAACAGAAGAATCAACGCCGCCCGAAAGAGCGAGGAGAACCTTGCCGTCTCCTACCGTCTTCTTGATCTCTGCAACCTGTTCGTCGATGAACTTCATTGCTTTTGCTGTGTCATTGATCCTTTCCATGCTGTCAGGACGTTTGTTATCCATTTTAATCCTCCTCTTAAACGGCTTTTCTGCCGTTGATTTCTCGTCCGATATCACTAAAGTGTCGGGATTTTCTGCCGTTGAGTTCTCGTCCGATACTACTGAAGTGCCGAGCTTTTCTGCCGTTGAGTTCTCGTCCGATACTACTGAATTGCCGAGCTTTTCTGCCGTTGATTTCCCTTCCGATACCACCAAAGTGTCGGGATTCTCGTCATGAAGCTTTGTTCACCGCTTCTGTTTTTCATACACATAACGGGCGAATAACAATCCTTTAAGATTCAACCCACTTACCAAGTCATCCGAAGGCTTTGGATGACCCTGTTGTTTTGTTATATTACTCTGAAAAAAGACCTTTTGCAAGCCATTTTTATCGGCCCCCCTTGTGATCTCGCGATTGTTTATAGTACAAACATGCTTATAATCCCGGCACCCCTTGTGATCCTTCGATTGTAAAAAGGCAAAACACGCTTTAGGTATTATGCTTATCAAATCACAATCCCGTGTTTGGCCAGTTCAATCAAGACGATGTCAGCTATCCACACAAGTATAGCAACAGCAAGAACAGGGTTTATGATCCGCGAGGCGTTCTTTTCGGGAAGCTTAAGCGTTCTGAGCTGTTCCGTTCTCTCGGAAATTTCCGCCATCTTCCGGATAATCCTTATCGCAGCCAATGTTCCTACCACCGCAAGAATAACCGATATTATCAGTGATGTGATCTCAACGGTTGTCATCATTTTTCCGGCCAGCTCGGGACTAAGTTCATTTACCGCTTGTGCCGTATCGCTCTTTCCGAGTTCGGACAACATGGTGCTGACCTGATCATTGGCAACCTGCGTATAGTGTTCGAAGTATAAATACGTTATTGATACGAAATTGGAAAAAAAATGCATCACTATCGAAGGAATTATCGACCCGGTTGCCTCAACAACTATTCCCGACACAATTCCCATGGCCGTAGCATAAAAAAATTGATTGGCATTTCCGTGCATGAGTCCGAAACACGCCGCGGATATAACTATTGCAGCCATCTTTCTGCCGGATCTCATAAATGCCCCGAGAAATACGCCACGCATGCACGCTTCTTCACATACCGCCGGGAACAATCCCATTACCAAAATCATCAGTATGTACGGTGTTTCGGTCAAGCCTCCGCCCAGCGACTGTTCCGCTACATTGTCAGTAAACAGTAACGTAATGTTATTGATAACGGCAAGCACCGGCGTGATACAGATTTCAAGCAGTATCGCAAGCAAAACGATGCGCACTTTTACCTGCTTGAAACGCATCATGGAAATAAAGCTTTTTTTATCCCAAATCAGGAAAACAAGTATGGGACAAAGAATCACTGCTTCGACGATAAACATTACCAATGCATATGAATTTACGCCTGACAATAAGCCGCCGTTTTTAAGAATGTACAGAAACAATAATGACAATAACATGAATATGCCCGCAACCGTAGATTCGATACGGGGTTTTTCAAACGATTGTTTTTTCACGAACAAATCCTCTCTTTGCGCTACATCTATGTCTGATTATTTAACGGTTTCTGTCAATGTCACCCGAAGACGCCTTCCATGTCTCCGCAGCAACCGGACAAAGCTTCGGATCCATGTTTATGTTATGCGGCGGAGATTTTTTCAGGTCATGCCTACGTATATGTCTGTCGCCCCACATCCGATGCCATATTAGTATGGCAAACAATTATAATGTTTGCAAGTGCAAATCTATATACACCCCTTATCCTTTGTGCTATAATCGTGCTGCATTTATCGGGCGGCAAGCGCGGTGGATCCCCTCCGTCTGCGGAGAACCCGAAAGAACCCCACACGGGAACGAGCATTATCAACACCGTGATAAACTCGCAGAAGATCCCTCCGTCTGCGGAGAACCCGAAAGTAACCCACACGGGAACGAGCATAATATACACCGTAAGAACAGCACGGTGAATCGAGAAACCGACACAAAACCGATCATAATAACAATCGTAAGAACAGCGCGGATGATCCGCTCCGTTTGAAAGGAAAACCTCATGGAACTGGGCAAGATGAATATTGTAAAAATAGCACGCATGACTCCCCACGGAGCGTATGTGATTGACTCTGAAGCTGTATCACCCCCCGAGCCTGTCGAATCTGCACGTACGCACGGTCCGAACGACACCGAATGTACATCGGTACATAATGCTTCTCAACTTCATAAGAAAAGCGAGCGTCCCCGCGGAACCATAGACGAAGAAGTTCTTCTTCCGAACGGAGAAATGACTGCGAGACTCAGCAAGGGCGATATTACCGAATGCTTCATATACCTTGATTCCGAAGATCGACCCATTGCCACAATGAAACGCCCGCTTCTCACACTCGGCGAAACAGCCGTTCTCACCTGCCTTGAAGTCACGGAGTTCGGAACCTTCCTCGACTGGGGGCTCAAGAAAGACCTTTTTCTCCCGTATCGCGAGCAGACCCGGCGTCCCAAACAAGGAAGCAAGGTTCTTGTCGCTCTTTATATCGACAAATCGTGTCGTCTTTGCGCAACCATGAAGCTCTACAAATACCTGAGAAACGATTCGCCGTACAAAACGGGTGACAGGGTTCTCGGTCGCGTATATGAGACAGGGCGTGACGAAGGCGCTCACGTTGCGGTCGACGGAGTTTTCCGTGCCCTGATACCAAAAAAGGATCTCGTAACCGAAGTGAACATCGGAGACGAGATCAGATTACGTGTCGCTCGCGTCCTTCCGGACGGGAAGCTGGTACTTGCCATGCGCGATCCTTCACATATTCAGATTTATGCAGACTGCGAACTCATCGTCGGAAGGTTGAAGAGCGCTCCCGGGAATTATCTTCCGATTCACGACAAAACAGACACGGACGTAATAAGACGCACTTTCGGTATGTCTAAGAATTCCTTCAAAAGAGCAGTCGGGCATCTCATGAAAGAAGGAAAGATCTCGCAAGATCCGACCGGCATAAAGCTCTCAGATCCGGGTCTGTCCCAATAACCGACATATAATCCGCAGATCCGGGTCTGCACCAATAACCGGCATAAAGCCCTCAGATCCGGGTCTGTCCCAATAACCGGCATAAAATCCGCGGATCCATGATCCGATAAACAAGCATAAATCCCGCAAGTTCAGTCCGACCCGATAAAAACGCTTATAATCCAAAGATTCCGGCTTGACCCGATAAGAAAAGCCGGAACCTCAGTATACGATTCTAATATTCTTTTATTCCTGGCAAACCTTCTCAAGTATGTCAATAAGAACCTGCTTTTCGATAGGCTTCGAAACAAGGTACTTGAGACCGATGGACTCAACCTCATTGATCGTATCATAGTCACAAAGCGAGCTGAGCATGATGATCTTAATGTTGGGCTCGAGCTCCATGAGCTTCTGTGCAGCCTCGATTCCGTCGATACCGGGCATTACGATATCCATCGTAATGATATCGGGCTTAAGCTCCTGCGCCATGCTGATACCCTCTTCGCCACTTTTTGCATGTCCGATTATCTCGTAATCGAGCCCCTCAAGTGTTGCCGCTACCTCCTTGTAGATGAACGGCGAATCATCGATAATGAGAATTTTTTTCATACTTATCCTTTCTTGCGATCCGACTTTCTCGGATCCGTGTGCTTGTCGAATTTTTCTTCATTTAACTGCTGCTAAGCCAACAACTAATTACTCGAATGCTCCGGTAAAATGTCATATGATACGGTCATGTTCACGCTGCCGTAATCGCTTCCAAAATCGACGCGCGCCGTATCGGTGAATACATTTTCCTGCGGGGGACGGTATAGTCCTCTGATCATAACCGGAATAACGAAGCGGGATGCCCTTCCCGTTTCATTATTGATCTTTGAGATAAACCTTCCGAAACACATGTTAATGTATTCCTTAAAATACGCATCCCTGTCTTCCTGAGACAAAGGACTGTTGTTGCTCATCCTGTCCACAATCTCGTCAACCAAAAGCGACGGGAATGTGCTGACGACCCTTGATTTAAAGATCCCCTTTGACAGAACGACTACTGAAATCGGTGCCTCGATACGTTTTTTGCGAGGCGGAGGTTCTTTAAGTTCAATCTGAGCCACTGTCTTAGTGACTGCTGCGTAGACCGAACGAAGAGTATCCTCTATGAAACGGTCATTAATTTCGATAGTATATCACCCCTTACCTGTCAAGGAATCTCATCTTATTGCTGTCATGTTCATTCTTAGGCTTTTCTTCAGGTGCAGGAGCTCTCCTGGAAGCATTCGCGAACGACTGTTGCATTTTAAATTTACAGTTGGGGCAAAATCTTCCGGTTAAGATACTTGCTCCACAGCTCTCACATTCAATGCCCACTACAGATCCTTCAGCGAAAGTAAGACGCTCCTCACGTACCCATTGCTTTATCATCTTAACCGAAGTCTCGGTGTCCTCGGCAACCTTCTGGATGTTTGCTCCGGGGTTATCCCTTATGTACTCCTTGCACTGCTGAAACTTTTCCTCCATGGCTTTCATACAAGCCGGGCAGGCAGGAGTAGTCGGTCCGAGGTAATTATAAAGCTTTCCGCAACCTCTGCATGATCTGACTTCCATAAAATCACTCCTTCCGTTATATATCACGTGTCTCTCAACACGAAATATTCTGTGTTTTTCGGTTCGCCGGATTGAACGCTTATGTTTCGCCTCCGACACCTGCGAGCATCACCCGGCTTAAACGCTTATGTTCCGCCTCCGATGCTTATACTCAGAAGTCCGATCTCATCAACGCCCGCTTCAGAGAGCTTCCTCGCACAATGCTCCATCGTATTTCCCGTTGTGTAGATATCGTCCACGAGGAGAACCCTGGGCAATTCGGATTTTATCCTACCTGACGGATAAACCTTATTGTTGCATGAAAATGCGCCTTCAAGATTGCGCCTCCTCATAATACTTCCGAGATTCTTCTGATAATCGGTCTTGCGGCTCCTCTGCAGGAGATCTGTAACAACCGGGATTCCAAGCATCTCGCCGATCTTGTCACAAATGATCTCCGCTTGATTGTATCCACGTTCTCTCAGTCGCGACTTGTGAACCGGAACCGGGATCAAAGCGCAAGGATCAAAGTTTCTGATTTTCGAACCGGAGCGGCTTACTGCCATGGCCGCGAAATAATCCGCATTATCCTTTTGCCCGTGAAATTTCAGGTCGCTCATCGCTTTTTTCATGATATCGTCATAAGCGAATATTGCAATCCCGAAAATATTGCTTCTTTCTGAGCGTGTACAAGTGTAACAGCGTTCTTCCGCTTCGCTCTCGATGTGACGACCGCAGATCAGGCAAGTCGGTTCCTCGATCAAAGCAAATTCTTTGGCGCATTCCGCGCAGACCAATTCTCCTGCCGAAAGCACCATACCACAACCGGGACATTTCCTTGGATATAAAAGATGCGTAAGTCCTTCTTTCAATCCGTCCTCCGTTTTAAGATCTCATCTGCATCGGCTGCAATTACAGTCGTTGATTTCATGTCCCCTCATTCCTCCAAGAGAACGAAACGGACATATAGGGCAAATTCGCAAGTCTCTTTTCGTCTTTGCATAATTATACCATGTTTATCATTGAAATGCACGTTAATTTTTCACACTTTGCAATTTTTTTGTCACTTTTCACAATTATATCAGATGCTGTCCCAAATCACCGATTCGAACCATCTTGAAAGAAAACCCCGACATTGTCACGGTATCTTCTCAGAGATGCATTCTCAAGCATTTTATCGGTATCTTCTCACATGTAATTCCCGACCTTAATGCATGGACATCTCCACAATGCATTTTGTCAGTCCCGAGTACCGTTTCTGCTCGTTCTCATTATGTATCATGGCACTCACGGTCTGCCGGCTTCCGACAATGACCACGCACTTCTTCGCGCGGGTAACCGCCGTATATAGAATATTTCTGTTAAAGAGCTGCATTGGTCCCGTCAAAAGAGGAAGAACGATCGCGGGATATTCGCTTCCCTGAGATTTATGGATCGTTACCGCGTATGCGAGTTCAAGCTCATCGAGCTGTGAGAAGGGATAATCCACGAATCTGTTGTCATCGAATTCGATCACCATATGCTGCGAGAAGGTATTGATCTGCCTGATCCTTCCCATATCTCCGTTGTAGATTCCGGAGCCGGTACTCTTTACGAAGCCGCGTTCCCTGATTTCCCATTCAAGGTGATAGTCGTTCTTTGTCTGCATGACCTTATCGCCTTCACGGAAGACGGTATCACGGTATTCCATTTGCTTGCGTCCCTCTTCCGGAGGATTGAGGAACTGCTGAAGAAGGCTGTTAAGGCTTATGGTCCCCAGCTCGCCCTTCTTCATGGGCGTAAGAACCTGAACATCAAAAACATCACCCTCGACGTATCGCGCGAGCCTTCCGCCCACAAGATTGGCGATAACGCCGCGGATATCCGGTGCGGATGTTCTTTCCATCATGAAGAAGTCCTTGGAATTGTTGTCAAGCTTAGGTACTTCACCACGGTTGATCATGTGCGCACCGACGATAATATCGCTCTCCATGGCCTGACGGAATATGCGTGTCAGACAGACGGCATTGAATCTGTGCGAAGCAAGGATGTCTTTGAGAACATTTCCGGGACCGACGCTCGGAAGCTGGTTCGCATCACCGACAAGTATCAGCCGCGTTCCCTGACAAACAGCCTTGAGCAGAGCATGCATAAGCGGTAGATCGACCATCGACATCTCGTCTATAATGACCGCATCCGCTTCGAGCGGCTCGTCCTCGTTCTTTTCAAATGTAAATCGACCCCTTCTCCCACTCGCCGGATCATCGGGAACCCCCTGACATCCGAGGAGTCTGTGGATCGTCAGCGCTTCATAGCCGGTTGTTTCTGTAATCCTCTTTGCCGCGCGCCCCGTGGGTGCTGCGATGAGGATCGTGAGACCTTTCTTTTCAAAATACGAGATCATTGCGCGGATGGTCGTTGTTTTTCCTGTACCCGGACCACCCGTCAGGACGAAAACTCCATGCTTATACGCCTCCCGTACCGCCTTTTTCTGCAGATCATCGAGCTCGACATCCTCACCCATGTTCATATTACGGAGTTCCGCTTCGGTGATCTCACCACCGTACTGATCCATCGAATCAAGGTCAAGAAGCATACGCGCCACACCAAGTTCCATGTAGTAAAAGGGAGCGCGGTAAACCTTTACCGGTTCGCTTTCATAATCTTCTCCGATACCCGGGCTCTTAACGATAACCTGACCCTCCACCGTCAATACATCAAGTGCTCTCTGCGCCGCTGTCTCATCTACATCAAGCAGTCCGCACACCCCCGCCACGAGCATATCGGCGGGGAGATACGTGTGCCCCGCTCCTTCAGCCATAGTAAGTTCATAAAGAAGACCGGCTCTTATCCTGTGGTCACAGTCTTTGGAAATGCCTATATTCATGGCGAGAGCATCTGCCGTCTTAAACCCCACACCCTGAATGTCCTGCGCAAGGCAGTAAGGGTTTTCCAGTATTTTTTTCTTTGCTCCGGATCCGTACTCTTTATGGATCTTCAGTGCAAGACTGTTGCTGATTCCGTACTTTTGAAGGAATATCATCAGGTCGCGGATTCCGCGCTTTTCTTCGAAGGACTCGCTGATAGCCCGCGCAAGCTTGGCGCTGATGCCTTTTATATCCACCAAGGCTTCGGGTTCTTCCTCGATAACTCTGAATGTATCGTCACCGAAAGCCTTGACTATCCTGTTCGCAAGCTTAAGACCAACACCCTTTATGATACCGCTCGCAAGATATCGCTCCATCGATGCGGCATCGTTTGGTTCTATGTCCTCATAAGAAAAAACCTCGATCTGATCACCGTACACCGGGTGATGCTTGTCGCGTCCCTTTATCCTCAGGCACTCACCCTCGGCAATATAAGAAAAGCCACCCACGCAAGTGACCGGCTTATCTGTTCCCGATACCGTAAGCTCAAAAACGGTATATCCCGTTTCGTCGCTTCGATATATGATATTGTTAACGGTGCCCTCTAATTCTTTCAAGAATTGTTCCTCGCAATCCTGTTGATATATTGATATGTTCAGTAACGTTTCGTCACGCGGATCTGTCTTTCCGCCTGTAATCAATTCTTGCGCGAAAGACTTGTCCGGCAAAGAATCCGTCTTATTCTTCTGTTTTTACGACGGGAGTATTTCTCTTCATTGATTCAAAAAGCTTTTGCGCGATACCGAGCTGACCGCTGTCGGCGATCATCTTGGAATACTCCTGGTAAAGATTGTCTCCGAACATGTTAAGATAGGGATTCTCATCCTCTTTCTTCGGCACTATGGCCTCTTTGACATCCTTCAGAACATGTTCAAGAAGGTACGCCTCGAAGCTTTTGCAGACGTCCATCAGTTCCTCGTCGGAAGCATTCGAAAGGTCGCCCTTGAGTTTTTTTTCAAGACCGGCCGCTGCAGAGTTCGCCGCGGTCTGCTTTGCGTAGCGGTCCATAACCGCGTTTATATCTGAGCTGACTGATATGGCCATGTTGCCTCCTTTTTCGCACCGCCCCTCAAGGCCATTCGCAATCCGTTCGCTTCGCTCACTTCTTGCTCATGTCTTGGGGCGGTCATTCCCTTACGGATTGCTTTTCGCATCCGCCCCGATCTCATTCGCAATCCGTTCGCTTCGCTCACTTCTTGCTCATGTCTTGGGGCGGTCATTCCCTTACGGATTGCTTTTCGCATCCGCCCCGATCTCATTCGCAATCCGTTCGCTTCGCTCACTTCTTGCTCATGTCTTGGGGCGGACTACTGCTTCGCAGTGTCTGCTTCGTCATATATGATTTGCCTGAAAGCAAGCTTTCGTCAAATCATTCTGACTCGCAGATCAGCGAACAGCAATCCTTATGATCTCAAATTATTAGCCTGTTGCATCATTTCGTCGGATGCGGTGATAACCTTTGAATTCATTTCGTATGCACGCTGCGTTACGATGAGATTAACGATTTCGTCCACAGTTGCAACGTTTGAGCCCTCGAGATATCCCGAGTGAACCTTACTTGCTGTGAGAAGCGGATCGTCCGCTTCAAGTCTCGGCACGCCCGAATTCTCGCTTTCACGGAACATACTTCCGGAAATCTTGTTGAGACCGGCCGGGTTATTGAACTGTGCGAGGCTGACCTTAACGCCGATATTCATCGCAACGTTGGTCTCCTCATCGGGATAGGTAAAGTTGCCCCACTGATCAATGTTGACCTTCGCCATGTCGTACTCGGGTCCGAAGATAATGGGCTGTCCCGCGTCATCAAGCAGGCTGTAACCCTCTGCCGTACAAACAGCAACTCCTTCTGCCGTCATGGAAGTCTGAAGTGCTCCGTTACGTGTGTATCCGATCGTTCCGTCGGGAAGCTGTACCCTGAAGAAGCCCTCGCCCTCAACACAGAAGTCAAACTTTCTTCCTGTCTCGAGCATTGCGCCCTGGGTGAATATCTGTGAAAGACCCGATACGCGAACACCGAGTCCGACCTGTCCGATAACAGGCTTAGGGTCACCGTTGTTGTCGGTTACTTTTCTCTGAAGCTTCTGATAAAGAAGCGTCGAGAACTCTGTGGTCTGTTTTTTGAAACCTGCTGTATTGACATTGGAAAGATTGTTGGCGATATTATCAAGACTTGTCTGCTGCGCTGTCATTCCCGAAGCGCCTGTCCATAAAGCTCTTATCATGCGGAACCTCCTGATATAAAACTCTAAGCAGTCCCTGTTTCGGGACCCAAAATGAATTTATCCTGCTATGGTCGGTCACTTTCACGCGACCACATATGCGTTGATCAAATCATCCCGGAATTCTTCACGGGATCATATATGCGTTAATGCATCAGACCTTACCTACTGAAGAAACCGCAAGCTCAATCGTGCTGTCCACGCTCTTGATGACTTTCTGGTTTGCTTCATATGCACGGGTTATCGCGATCATGTTGACCATTTCATAGACAACATTGACATTCGATTGTTCCGTGTATCCCTGACGCACATACCCCGTCGCATCCTTCTCGGTCGCGCCCTTGACCGGCTCGTAGTAGGTGTCGCCGTGCTTCTTGAAGTAGTCATAGTCCTCAAAATCCTTGATAAGGAGTCTGTCGATTTCTTCGCCGTCGGCATAGATCGTTCCGTCAGTATCGATGACGACCTTGTGCGCATCGACCGGAACCTGAACGTCACCCGACTCACCCTGAAGGTGATTGCCGTCAACGTCTGTGATAAAGCCGTCTTCTCTCATGTGGAAGCTTCCGGCGCGGGTATAACGGATATGATCCCTGCCTTCGCGGTCGGTGATCCTGACGGTAAAGAATCCGTCGCCGTCCATCGCGAGGTCGTAGGGGTTCGTCGTTTCACGCAAAGAACCCTGCGCGTAGTCGGTGTACACTTCACCGATCTTAACGCCCGGGGCAAGATCGCCGATCCTGCGCTGCTGCCAATCCTCTGATTCGTCACGGATCTTTATCGCAAGATGGTCTCTGAAACTCTGACTTGTAACGCCTTCCTTTTTAAAGCCGACCGTCGTGGCATTCGCCATGTTGTTTGAAATGACGTCGAGTCTTTTTTGTTCGTTGTACATACCGGTCCAGCCGGTATAAAGGCTTCTGAGCATGCAATTCCTCGTTTTGAAACCGCCGGCGAAGATCCTCCGTGATCTTCCGTGTGTGCGGGGTTTCCTCTTTCTGACTGCGGCAGATTGTGCTTTCACTCTTGTTTATCGGCAAAAATCACCCGATAATTAACAGTTGCACGCCATTTTACGTTATTCTGTCGGTGCGTCGGGTTATTGCGTCTTTCAGCGATCGACTTCTCACCCCGTCGATCGCTCTCATTATTTGATAAGGGTTCGTCACTGAATCTACTCCTGTGGCGAACCCGTAAAATGCTTATTTCCTGGAGCTGAACATCTCCACATATTTGCCTGTTCCTATCGCAACAGCCGTCATGGGGTCCTCGGCTGTCATGGTTGTGATGCCTGTTTTTTCCTCAATGAGTTCCTCAAGTCCGTAAAGAAGGCATCCTCCGCCCGTAAGGACGATTCCGCGGTCAGCAATGTCGGCCGCAAGTTCGGGGGGAGTCTTTTCAAGGACGCTGTGAATTGCCTCCACTATCTGCGAAGTTGTCTCCTTAAGAGCTTCCTCTGTCTCCTCCGAAGTCACCGAGATGGTTTTGGGAAGACCCGACACGAGGTTTCGACCTCTGACATCCATCGCCACAACTTCCTTACGTCTGTACGCGGAGCCGATATTTGTCTTTATATCCTCGGCAGTGCGCTCACCTATAAGAAGCTTATGCTCTTTACGCATATAACGTACAAGCGCTTCGTCAAAGTCATCTCCCGCGATCTTTATGGATGTGCTGACAACCGTTCCGCCAAGCGAGATAACCGCTATATCTGTCGTTCCTCCGCCGATATCAACGATCATGTTTCCGCAAGGTCTCGATATGTCGATTCCCGCACCGATCGCTGCCGCAATGGGTTCCTCAATGATCGCCACCTCACGCGCCCCCGCCTGATATGTCGCGTCTTCAACGGCCTTCTTCTCTACTTCGGTAACACCGCTGGGCACACACACACTAATGACAGGCTTACGGAAGCGCTGCTTCCCCACTGCCTTCTGTATGAAATATTTCAACATCTTTTCGGTAACCGTGTAATCCGAAATAACGCCCTGTCTTAAGGGTCTGACAGCGACGATATTGCCCGGCGTACGACCAAGCATAAGTCTGGCATTCTCGCCTATCGCCTTTATCTTGTTGGTATCCTTGTCAAAAGCCACAACCGAGGGCTCCTTGAGCACAACACCCTTTCCTTTTATATATACAAGCACGCTGGCCGTACCCAGATCTATTCCAATGTCACTTCTATGCATCTGACAAATAACTCCTTTCAATATCCCCACAGACAAAGCGCTGCCGAAAAGCACTTCATCTCTCTAGGTGCCCGACCGGGTCGGGCTCACCATATCCCCGGGTGCGCGCAGCATACTTTCGCCGCATATGCACCCACAGAGACATTATAAACATACGCGAAGCATTTTTCAAAGGATATTTATCTTTTTTTACTTTTTTTGCTTAGGGGTGGTCCCTTGGGGACGGGGTCCACCCCCACGAGACCACTTTCTTGTTGAATAATTACATCCCTCGTGATAAAATCAAACAACTATACCATCGCCAATTATTTATGAATAACGAGTACTGATGACATGAAAAAAGAACTGTTTCCAAAAGAACTTGAAAAGGTGCTTTCCGG
>JAEEGL013946019.1_pt1 | contig 13401 bp, 12 predicted proteins | sample 9134231 | NCBI WGS metagenome assembly JAEEGL01 (sample SAMN16246548, study PRJNA631951) | gut metagenome | biome: gut microbiome; feature: rumen; material: fiber-attached | host: Bos | place: Iran: Karaj | collected 2018-10 | reverse complement strand
TTCTGGATACATTGAAGATGGTGAAACATATATTGAAGGAGCTGTTAGAGAACTTCTTGAGGAAACTGGGTATGTATCTGATTCAATATATCATTTAGATTCTTATTATTCTCAACTAGGAATTGATTCATCTATTACACATGTTGTTGTTGCTAATAATTGCATAAAACAACATAATCAGAATTTAAGTCCTCATGAATATATCAATTATATGGAGTTTTCTTTTGAAGAATTAGTTGAATTAATAAACGAGAATGTTATAAATAGTGTTGGTAACAAATTAGCATTTTATAAATTGCTATATTTAAATAGCCAAAAAAATATAAGCAGAACAAAAATATTTAAAAAAGTACAATAATAAATTACTATTTTTGATAAAGGGGATAAACAAAGCAAATGGGATATTTATTCTATCTAATTAGATAATATTTAAAAATAATCCCATACCTAATCCCACTAATTTTTATTTAAAAATAAGAATAAAATACAAATTAAATCCCACAACAGTGGGACAATTTTGCAAGTGCAAAATAAGTTTGATATCACACAGTTTCTTATAAAATAAGCAAATATTAAGTGTATTGATATCATTTTCTTATGCTCTTGCAAAATTATCAATAAATTTCATAATTTGTGGGATTACATGTCCCATTAGTGGGATTTCAGAAAATATCCATTTTTTATTAAAAATATAGTGCATTAATTGCAACTAGAATGATTATAGTATATAATTAATTATGAGGAGGGTTTTATGATATTTGATAGAGATTATGATGCATCTTTATGGTATATAGTAAAAGCAGATAGAAAAAATAGAAAAGAAATTTCTGATTTTATTAAAGAAATACCAGAAAAACTATTAGAAAACATAAGATTGGCAATCAAAAAGTTAAAAAATGGAGAATTTCATTTTGACGGACAAACATCTGATTTTTATAGATGTGTTAGTAAAAATGACCCAAGAGTCTTTTATTATTTTCAAATTGATGACGATGAATGTTTAACAATTACGAAATCATTATATGATGGAGTTAATGAAGATGATTTATTTGAATTAATGCTATTTCCAGTAAGTCCGGAGTATGCTAATGAGTTGGAAAACTTCGAAGAAGAATGGATTGGAACTGTAACCAATAACATAAAAACAACGCATTATTCTGAATCAGCTGGCTTAATTGATTGCAACGAGAGTGAATATAATATTTATAATACTCCATTTGGCCACTTTGTTGGATATAGTAGAGAAATATTTCATGGTAAAAGAGATATTGGTATATATAAACCAATTAGCTTAAGAAGAATGCCAAATGATATTAATAGAGAAAATATTTTATGTAAAAAATTAGTTCCTAATAAAAATATTGGAAACAAATAGGATTTTTTTTGATTATTCTAAACAGGATTTTTCCTGTTTTTTTATGTCCACAATTTGGTTAGAATATAACCATATAATGGTTGTATTTCGACCATAATTTTTATTTTTTTGCATAACAAAAAAGCAAGTGCAAAATTAAACCAAGAATTTGGCTGTAAAATAAAACAAATATTTTTAAATAAAGGACTTGATATGGTCGAAATTATGGTTATATTACTTTTGGTTATGTATTTTAGAATTAATTTTCTTAACCAATTTCATACTTGATTCAACTTCATCACTTGAACAATCAATATATTTTGCAACATCTTCTAAGCTTGTAGCAGATGATAAATTATATCTTGCAGCATGTATTACTTTACTGATAGTTATCAAGGCTTCTTCTGGATTATTTATAGAATCTATTGCATTTCTTATTCCTTCGCCAACAACTGATATTGTTTTTTTTGCATCTTCACTAAGTTCTATTGGATTATCTATGTCTTTTACTTCTCCTAATGGAAATAATTCATAAACCAGATTTGATAAACTCATGGACATTGGAATATTTCTTTTACCAGAAAGTGAAAAAGCATAATCACCAACTGATATATTAAATTCTGCTAATATAGAAAGCATAGTTTGTATTTTAATATTAATATTATTATCACTAAAATCAGGGCTTTCATTATAAAATAATCTATATAGTTCTACAATTACTTTTGAGTCTTGATTTAATTCAATAGATTTAACATGACTTAAATAGTATATTTCTTGCAGTACTTTAGTAATTCTATCAGATATATTCTTAATACTTGAATAGTCTATTACATTATTATTAGCATCAGTAAACATAAAACTTACATTATCACCAGTAGTAAATCTAACAGAAAAACTATTGGCAAATTCATTATCAGTTTCTTTTTCGTTTTTTTCAAATAAAGATATATGTGAATTATCAAATTTTATAGTTTCTTTCACCATACCATTTTTATAACTTATAACTAATAATCTTTCATCATAGTCTTTTAGTATTGTTCTTAGAAATTTTACATTTGTTACCATATCGCCATGGTATTTATTCATAAATTTTGCAATTAATTCTTGAATTCTATTTTTATCAAGATTTTCTCTTTTCGGTGTTCCTTTATATTGAAATTCAAAACTAGCTCCGTTTTTTTCTTGTATACATTTATTAAATTCAACATTATTTACAGCCATAAGCAACCCTCCCTTAAAGCATATTATAACATGTTTTTTCATTCAAATACAATCCGTCTATTTACATAAAATACTTGACTATATATATATATATATAATTAGGGGTGTAAAGTACAATAGAATGGAATGAGATTATGAAGAAAATAATAAAAATAATTAAGGATAACATATTAGGATTTATCTTAGGAGCAATCCTATTTGGTGGTATTGGTACTGTAGTAGCAACAACAATACTTAGTAGTTCAGTAAGTTATACCAACAATAATCAAACAACAGTAGAAGGTGCATTAAATGAATTGTATAGCAAAGCAGCTAGATTAGATGGCTGGATAGATCCTAGAGGATTAAATACTGATGGAACTGGTGGTAGATTTTCATTTGTCTATTGGAATGGTAATTTCTATAGTATGTCTTATACTAGTACTCAAGTACCAACTGGAACAGGATTATATGGAACATATCAATCAAGAGAACAGTTAGCAACGGCATATAGTAATTGGAGTAATGCACCAATATATATAAAGACAACAAAAGTAAATGGAACAGTAACAGGACATACAGCCTGTCTATGGTATAATAATAGAGAATTTTGTATAGCCCCAAATTATTGGGATACAGATGGTGGAACAACCAAAACAAAATTAAAAGCAGATATGGAGAATGCTTTAGGGATAACAATAGCCGATTCTAGTTGCGGCTCCGACGCGAGTAACGCCTATTGCAGTGCTGGTGATTTCTACTGCGGCGCGGGTTCTGATGGCGGTGTGTACTCCTCTTCGAGTGTCACGATTGGGGCCTGCTATGTCTATGGCTCAGGCAATGCTTACTCCACCGAGTAGTAGTTGTTCTTTCGGATGGATAGATAACAAGTTTTTTTATTGAAAAAACATTTATTAAAAATAGTAAGGAGGTGTTTTTTTCAACCAATATCTTGGTTCATTTTGGTTGGATTTAGACCATAATTTTTGTATTTTTGTATACAAAAAAGCAAGAGCATAAGAGATTGTCCCTTTAAACTATTCAAGCCTAGATAAACACTAGGTTCTTCATAGGGACAAACTCATTTTGCACTTGCAAAATCCATCCATAAACTTGGATTATAAAGTATAGATATTCCTTATTTTATAAGTTTTTTTATGGTCGAAATTATGGTTTTTATTGGCTGGTATGATAAAGATGATGAATTTATTGATGTTGTTAATGGTGTGTATGAAGATAATGTTTTAGATGACAATGACATTGAAGATTTAGATTTAAGCAAAGAAAAAGATGACTTTGAGCGATAATCATCTTTTCTTTGTTTGTTTTAAACTTAATACTTGATGCTTTTCTTTTTTTACTTCATCATTATTTATTTTTGAATTGAAAAATCTTGGAAATTTAGGTTCTGGTGAATTTCTAGAATTAGTTTGCTCTAATTTCTTCATATGTTCTAAACTATAAATTGTAATAGGAAAATCAAAAAGTACTACTAAAAATTTATCTGGCCCTATGTAATTCGCATTAATACCTTTAATACTACATATTTCCTTACCATTTTCTCCCTCTTGAATTGATACAAGAATCTCACCTTCTAATAAAGAAATATCACTAGGAACATCTTCGATTGTCAATTTGTCTAAACTTCTATAAAAATAATCACTTAATTCATCATTACTATATGTATTATAAGAATTTTCTCCTTTTCGTTTTTTTAATAACGACTCTTTATACCAATTTATAATTTGCTCATTGCTAGGTATAGAAAAGTCAGCAACTACACTTCCATCTAAACGAAAAACACCACCATTAGCTGCTTTTATTAATTCTTCAAATTGTTGCCTATTTAAGAATTGTAACTCTTGTTGAATTGGTAAAATATATTTGGTTGCAAGCAAAGCCTCATTTTTGTCTTTAATAGCAAAATTTTCTATAATTATTCCATCAGATATTGTGATATAAACTCTATTAAAATCATAAAGTTGATTGATATATTCTACTTTATGACCTCTAATCAACTCACTATGTATAGGAATTTGCGAATAAGGAAATTGATTTCTTTGAGAATCAGAAATATATCTATTTATATATAGATTAGAATTTGGTTGACTATGATAAATTATACCATCAGAGTTTAAAACTGAAATAGTATCTTCTAAATGAGGAAGCATTATTTGAATACAATCATCTGCAACATAGTGGCTTTCTATTCTTTGCACAAATTCTCTTTTTTGTTTTTTCATTTATAAAACCTTCTTACAAGCATTATAACATAGATTTCATAATAATTTTAAATTACTTTATCTAAATTATTTTGAAATAATTTATCAATTTCTTTTTCTGCCTCATCTAATTCATTATTAAAATTTTTTCCTTGGCCTGTCCAAGTGATAGTGCTAATCCTAACACATTATAAAATTCTTCGTTACTCATGCTAAATCCTTTCTAATAGTATTTATTTATACTTTTAATTAATTATCTTGCATAAATTTTCTATAATTTATTTTAATATTCTTTTTAATACTTTTTCTCCAGATTCAGGATAAGTTAAATATTCAATCATTTTCTCTTTACTAACTTCTTCCATAATATGGGTGCCATATTTAATAATATCTCTTGCTGATGTATAATCACCAACATGTACAAAAAAACTGACAGCATGATTTATTTGATTCAATACTAATTCTTCAAAAGATATAGAAGTAAAATAGGTATCTCTAGCAAATTTAGTTATATCTCTTTCATCATAAAAAAATGGAAAGATTGGGCTATAAGTTACAATATGATTTCTAACATCAAACTGTCCAAGTACTCTCTTATCTGGATCACTTAGTTTTATTCCAGATAATCTTATATCTTCTTCCAATTTAGAAGGGCTTAAATTACAACCGCCTATTCTCTTTCTAGGTGATTCATAAGATACACAAACATTCCTAAATTGATTTAATGAATCCTTATCATTAAAATCATATTTATCTAATTCACTAGAAGGAATATAATCAAGAAAAAATCTATCACAATCTATATCATCTTTTCTTTTATATAAAATACTTTCAAATATATCATCATTTAAATCAACATCATATTGATTAAAACTAATAAATTCATCAAAAAATAATTTTGCCATAATCTACCTCCCTAATTTTATACTTCATTTTTTTAATTTATTATAGCATAATATATTAAATTAATCATTATTTTTTTCTATACAATAAAAGTCCATCAGAATCAAGATGATCTTCAAAAGATACCTTTTTATAATTTTCATCAAAAATATCTAATCTACCAGTTAATTTCCAAAATTTACCATATACTTGCAAATAAGACAACACTACCCCATTACTAGATAACGGAATGCTTTCAATCAACTGTCTGAATTTTTGTAACAATTTATCACTATCATAACATTCAATAATATTTGATAAATTAACTAAATCAAATTCACTCATATCATTGCTTACTAAATCAAATATATCACCTTGATAATACTTAATAGAAATATCAACTAATTGTTTTTTTACTTTTCTATAATTTTGAATATCTAAATATGGATTATTATAACACATCCTATCCTTAGTAGATAAATCTGGACTTCTTAAAATAAATAATCTAGAAGTAACTATTTCGCATGGACTAAAACTATCAAATAAGTTATTCCAGAATACTTGAGCTTCTTTTGGTAAATTTGAATATAATTTATAATACAATTTTTCATTAAATAATTTACTATTCTTTTTAATAATTGAATCAAATATCATATTTGCTCTATCTTTTAATGATTTAGAACATTCGCCATCAAAGAAAAAATCTAAATATTGCTGCCAAGACAAAGATTTAATTGCAGCAATTTTTAACATTAAATAATACTTTGGAAACCTACTTATATCAAAACATTCTATATCTTTACTACCTAGTAATATAGAATTAATAATCTGATCACCAGATGCAATAACACTTAAAATCCTTATTCTGTTTCTTAAAGCGTTCTGATATGATGATTTACAAATATACTCTGTTGTTCCGCGATATATTCCAGATATATCACAAAATTCGTAATTACCTTTTTCAACTTCACCGCTTATTACTTTTTTTGCTAATTCTATATCCTCATTTAATTGTGCAGTCATAACAATCCCCCTAAATTAGTTTACTATTATACCATATTTTTTGATTTTTCAAACTTCTTTAGTTAATTGTAAACATCAACAATAAAAAAATCAGCCGTCTTTCTTGCAGCTGATTTTTTCTATGTATTTAAAGCCCTAAACCATAAAAGTTAGAGCAGTAAGTACTACTGGCACGCTATTATTACTCGTTTGAAAAAAAACGTGTAAATGAAATTTGAAGCCAAGCTCAATTACATATTAAATGTATCACATCATAGGGAAAGAGTAAATAACAATTTGTTAAAAATTATAATTATTGTTTTATGCGCTTTTTACTCTAAACTTCTTTATTATTGTAAGATTGCAGGTAATTTATTAATTCTTTTTAACTAATTACTTATTTCTTACCAGCGTTTTTACTCTTTTTTTATTTTTTTCTTCTCTATAATTATAGTCTTTATTTTTATCTATATCATGAATAAAATCAAGTCTCTGAGGATGATCTTGCAAAAAAGAATCATAATCTATTTCTACATTTTTATTTAATACTAAATCCTGTAATACTTTGTTATAGGGCAAAAAAGCACAATCTATCTTAACTACATATGGTAAATATAAAGTTTCAAGTTTTTTATTATAAAATAAGAAATATTGACCTATTCTATATGCATTAGGAATAAAAATTATCTTTAATTTTTCATTATCATATAGAAAAGTGTTTGATATATCTTTTATTGCTGGTAAAGATAATTCTTCAATTTCTTTATTTTTTTCTAAAAAGTTATCGCCCACAAATTCTACTTTTGGTAATGATACTGATCTTATTTTTTGATTGCAGCAAATAAAATTATCCCATATTATACGTAAATTTGGAAATGAAATACTCTCAAGTTCACTATTACACGCTAAAAAGTTATCGCCCACAAATTCCACTTTTGGTAATGATACTGATCTTATTTTTTGATTGTTATTAAGAAAATAACTATCTATTTCACATACATTTGGAAAAAATACACTTTCAAGTTCTTCATTACAATTCAAAAATGAATTTGATATTCTTTTTACTTCAGGTAAAGATATATTTCGTAATGTAGTATTAAAATATAAAAAGTTCTCTTCAATTCTTTTTACATAATTATTATAATATCCAATTATTCTATTATATTTATCAATAGTAATAGTGGCAAGCCCCTCTTCTACATATATATTAATAATTCTATTTCCACTTACTTTATCTCTTAGTACTTCTATCTTATTTATATTAGAAAAGGCATCTATAAAGGAATCCTGAAGCATTTGTGTACCAGTATAATTATTTATCCTTTTATCATATATATAAAGTTTTTTATTAACTAAATCAAGAATAAAATAGTCGAATACAATAAATTTTTCTTTTTCTTTAAAATCTCTTAATACATTACTATTATTATCAATTATTATATTATCAGGACAATAATATATTCCATTAATTTCGTAATTATATTTATACCACTTTCCATCACTTGCTAAAACATAACCGGGTATTTCAAAAAAATTTTGCTCGTTTTGTCTTATATCTAAGTTATAATATTTTTCAAAACTATTAGTAAGTCCTTCTATAATGTTTTCTAAATTGTTAGAAAAAGTTGCATCTGGATTACTAACTTTGTGATTATATCTATTTTTAATAGATAACATATTAGGTCTTATTCTTGAAAATTGAATAGATATTACACTTGTCCCATATTCATCTTGCCTTTGAGGATTTGAAAAATTTTCTCTTTTTATATCATCTACATTCTTTTTAACTGCAAAAAAAACATAACTATGAGAAAGTCTATCATCCATAAAGGTACAAAGCTGTTCGCCATCAGCATAATACTTTCTAAAATATTGTACTTCATCTTTTGTTTTACATTCATATAAATCATATCCTGCATCACTTAATAGTTCGAAAGGCGTTCTATTTTCTATTAAAGGTGGTTTTGCTTTTTCTACACCAATAAATGAATAAATATAGTTTCTAAAAGATTCTTCTAAATTACTATTTACAATATCATCATATAAATATTTACTACGATTAAAATGTGAATCTACTATACTAAAAAGCAAATTATCTACTTCAAGTAATGTTGGGAATAAATCCCTGCATAAATTAGACATTTTCTCTCCAAAATATTTTTTTATTTTTTCTAAATCTTTCATTTTTCTTCCTTCTTGACTTTATATTATAGCGTATTATTTATTTTATGCAATTAAAAACTCTAACTATAAAAGTTAGAGCAAATATTCTAATGGCACCTAAAATATCCATATATTTGACTAGGTGTCACATAAAAAGGAATTCAATTCCAAGCTTAATATAGTATATTTTTAGAAAAAGTCAAAATCATTATATATCAAATTCTTTTATAAAATTCCTTACTTTATCATAAACAGAATTAGATAAGTCCGGATATTTTTCTAAAACAGAATTAACCCATTCAGGCCCGTGATTTCCTACTTCTTTGACAAATCCTTCTAACTCCCCTACAGGAACAATGAAAATGCCATTTTGTTTAAATACTTCATTAATATTATTAAATGCATTAGTAGCATCACCACTAGGTAATGAAGAAACACCTGATTTTTTTATTTCACTCCAAGAAGATGGAATAGAAATGATTTTTTCAAGTTGTTTTATTTCATCTGTAGATAGATTAGTTGATTTCTTTTTTTCTATAACTGCAGTTATTTGCTGCTTTATATCTTCTCTATTAATTTTCTTGGAACTACTAATATTAGATATTAATACATTATAATCGCTTGATATAGTATTCCAATCAATATTTGATTCACTTGATATTTCTTTTATTATCTTTTCATTATTTAATACATCAAAATCAACAATTATCTTAATATCAATATTTAAGGAATGAAGTGCTTTTAATAATTTAGGAACTCTATGTTTACCACCACAATGTATAAATAAAGTCTCTGAATATTTACCAGATTGTTCTTTTAAATATTCATCTATGATTGAATAAAACTTACAATCTGAATCACTTTCACATAAAACTACTGATCTATAGAATAAACTGCTCATAATATTTGAATGTCTCAATAAAGAATCTTTCCATATTTCTATAATTGTATCATTATCTAAAATTGCAAAATTATTAGCATCATCTTTACGAGTAATTCTTATTATTTTTACTCTATCAGCACAAGATTCGAGTATACCATTTATAAATGATTCACTATGGGTGGATATAAAAGCTTGCTGATTTTCAGATAATGTCTTTCCTATTATTTGTCCAATAATTTTAGCTTGTGGAGGATGTAAAAATGATTCCGGTTCATCTATACAATATATACAATAGTTTTTTAACATTAAATACAATAATATACTTGTAAAGCTTTTTATTCCATCTCCCTGCTCTTGTACTTGTTTATATTTTGATAGAATTTCTCTATATTCTTCCTGTCTATATTGTTCATCAGGATATTCTCCTTCAAGTTTAACCGGTTCGCCAATACATAATGGTATATCTACACCAAAATTTGTATTAGGAATAAGCGAAGTTCCAAATGCTTTTTTAAAATTATTTGATAGCCATTCTCTATATTCTCTATCAAATGCTGCAAAATGAATAGGATTTGTTTTTGGAGAATTTAAAGAAATATTATTTGCTGGATTTGAAATTATTAATCTAGCAGTTGTATCTAAATTAGCAACAAACAAATCTCTAAAATCACTTAAATAAGCATTCCTTTTAAAAGATTCATCTGATCTTTGGAATATGGTAAAACCTTTTCCTAGCAATGAATATATTTTATAGTTTCCATTATTAACTGGTATTGCAAGATTATCAAGTATTTCAGAAAGATTTCCATCATATTTTTCTATCTCTATATCATTAACAACAATAGTATCTTTCTTTTTTTCACAAATAGAAAATATATCTTTAATAGCCTGACTTTTACCAACATTATTTGGGCCAACAAATAAAACAATATCATTTTTATTTAACTTTAATTCTGTCCCATCATTAAAATATAATTTTGATATATAACCACCATACTTTTTTTCCTGCATATAATCACCCTTTCTCGATAATATATTTAACATTTAACTAATTTTTTAACATGAAAATCGTAGAGCTAATTAGCTAAAGATTGTACAATTAAGTCTAATTTTTTTATTAATTCTGTATATGTTATTATTTCAATATCTTTTAATTCTTTTCTGAATAGTTCAAACGATTGTGCTTGTTCTTTGGAAAAATCTTCATTACTTCCAATAATTAGATAGCACTTAGGATCATACATTTTAAACTTATATTCTTCAGGATTATTCCCACTTAGAGTATAGTACTCCTTTGTAAAATTATCTTTTTGTTTTCTAAGTTGTACTATAGCACCAGACAATTCATCACTTGGTGCATAAACACCTTTTCTATATTCAGTAGTTTTTAATAATGATGTACACGGAGTTTTTATTTCAATTAAACAAATATTACTTGGTCCACAACCCAAAATATAGTCAGAATAAACCCCTCCTTTATTATCAATAGCTTTACCACCAACATATGGCTTTGAACATATAAAAGTTAATACACTTGGAATTACCGATGTAATAATTCTAGGATTCTTTTCAAATAGATTTTGCCAAAATTCTTCATCATTATTATTTAATTGAGATTTTAGATAATCAGTTTTAATAAAATTTACACTTAAATTATTATATAATTCATTTTTTGATTCCTCAGTTACACCCATTATTACATCTTTAATTTTTTCTTTATCTTGATCCAAAAATTTAATCAAATCAGATGTTTCTATATTTTTGCTTGATAGTTTTTCAAGAATCATTGACGCATTTGGATTTTCTTTCAATAATTCCAATAGTTTATCAACATCTTCTTTATCATTGCTTTTTCCTAATATTATAGTTCTTTTAGTATTAAATACTTTTCCTTTTCCTTCTTCTTCATATATTCTATTTAATTCATTGCAATAAGCCAGTATTATATCTAGACTATCAGAATCTATATCTAGGCTTAACCATTCACCGCTCTTTAAATCGGTTTGTTTTATTTCGTTAAAATCTTCCCAATCTTCACTTGGTTTTTTCCTCTGAGTAATTATTCTAGCTCTAATACTTTTATTTTTATCATTTGGATTATCAATTAACTGTGGTACAAATAGTTGTCTGAATTTTGTGTTTTGCTTTAATATTTTTGCAGTAGCCTCAGCGATATCTTTGCCAACACTTTTAATTCGTATTTTTATAATATCCATATTATCTCCTTATAAAATAAAAAAGTATTCTAATTTAAGAATACAAATCTATTGTAATAATAGCATAAAATCACAAAAAAATCTATCCCCAAACATATTAATGTCCGCAGTAACTAACTATATGGCACGCTTTAATTACTCGTTTGAGAAAAAAATCGTGTAAGTGAAATTTGAGACTAAGCTCAATTACATATTAAATATATCATATAATATTGAAATGGTAAATAACTTTTATATCAAAAAATGATTCAAATAGAAAACAACTATGTTATAATATATAATCAACAAGGAGGTTAATATATGTTTTATGATTTTTTTGGGAATATAGTTAATCTGGACGAAATAGCATGCTATGAAATTAATAAAATTGGTGAAGCTTATGATGTATTATTCGAAGGTAAATTAAACCTTTATGAGGGAGATATAACATTAAAAAATGGTGAACATATAACTATAAGAAGATTTAAACATGAAACAGAAGATTTTAATAAACTAATAAGATTTAAACAAGTTCTTTTGATGAGTAGTTTTGAACTTTATATTGAACAATTAAAAAAAATAAAAGAGGAAAATCCAGAATTGGCAAAAAAATTAGCTTATAGTTCTTTATTAGAATCAGGAATTATAGATGAAACGGTAGTTCTACCCCAAAAAGAAAATCAACATGAAAAACTAATTAGAAAGAAGTAAATTATATGATAATAAATAAAAGTGATAATGAAACTAAGATTAATTTTGGAGAACAAAAAAGATGGTTTATATTGTACGCAAAAAGCAATAATGATCTAGAAATTGAGTACTTTAGAGATAAAAAAATTTATGTTATAAAAAGAGGAGATAATAAACCTTTTGATGGGACTGAAGATATTGGTGGTTTATGGGCAGGAAATATGGTAAAACCAACAACTTTAGAAGGAATGATTGAAAATAAGGTTAATGCTCTATCTAGTATACAAATTGAAGCTGAAGCAACTATGTTCAAAGAATTCGATTATCAAATTAGTGAAGATGGAACAAAAATTTATATTTATCCAATTTATTTAGAAGAAACCCCAAATGTTGTCATAAAAGTAAAAGATGAACTAATGGGTGATGTAATGGTTTCAACCGGAGTATATCAGAGAGTAAGAAAAAGAATATATTAGAAAACACTAACAATTAAGTTAGTGTTTTAATATTCTAAATGGCACCAGTAATTACCTATTGGGAAACCTTTCAACTGCTATAAACAATATATCATTGATTAATATTTTAGTAAACAAAACATACATAAATGTCATTTTAACTTATTTAAAAGATACTTTTTATTAAAATTCTCCATTACAAAATATTTTTATAAACTCTAAATCAATCATTATACTTTTTTAATACTTCATCGGCATTATCCAACAATTCTTGAATTTTATTAAATGTTTTTGCAAGTGGATAACCATCTACAAAAATATGGCTTACCGTAATGTTTAATGTTAGTTCATATTT
>JAEEGL013057710.1_pt1 | contig 13401 bp, 14 predicted proteins | sample 9134231 | NCBI WGS metagenome assembly JAEEGL01 (sample SAMN16246548, study PRJNA631951) | gut metagenome | biome: gut microbiome; feature: rumen; material: fiber-attached | host: Bos | place: Iran: Karaj | collected 2018-10 | reverse complement strand
TAGATATAGTTCCTTCAGAACCACTATTTGATTCTTTAGCATCCATAGAAGAAAAGTTATATATTGTTAGTCCTGCAAGGACTACACATATAAACATAATAACTGATATAATAATCTTCTTTTTCATTTTATCACCTAAAATCTAGATAATATTTTACCACGTATTTAGTTATTTAACAAATTGTGTACTCTCTAGATAGAATATTATAGTTACTACAATATTCTGCAACAAAATGATTATCTTTTTTTGTTAAAATAATACCTACTGTTTTATTATGATTTATTTTCTTTAAATTGTTATCTACATAATTCATATAACATAGAATTTGACCAATGTTATCTTTATTTAATTTATTAAGTTTTAATTCTATTACCACGTAACAATTAAAATCTATGTTAAATAATAATAAATCTATATAATTATATATACCATCAATAGATATTGGATATTCATTATCTATGAATGTAAAACCATTACCTAATTGTTTTAAAAATGATGGTATATCTTCAAGTATTAATTGTTGTAGTACTTTTTCTTTTATTACATCAATATTATTAGGATTATTAATAATGATTGGGTTTGGTACTATATCTGTTATATTTATTTCTTCTTTAGTTATTAATTTATTTTTAGTTTTTTCAGGTAATCTTTCGTATTCTTTAGATTTAATTAAAGTTTTAAGTTTGTCTCTTGAAATATTATTGTTTATGCACTTCTCAATATAATATTTAATTTGTGCTATATCCTTTAATCTTAGTAATTCTAAAAAGTGACTCCAACTTAATTTGGAAGCGGCCCGCTTCCATATCTCATTATCAATCATTAAATAAAACTGTCTCATACTTCGTAAATATCTATCAGTATATTTTTTATCCAGTTCTCGTTGTAATTTACATGCATATTCTTTGATTAATCCATCACCATATTTTGCTCTTTTTTCTCCACCTTGGGCTTCAATTAATAGTTTGCCTATTTCATAATACTTTTCTAGGGTATACTTATTTTTAGAATAATCCTTTACTTTATTTTGTATTTCTACATCTATTAGTTTATCTTTTATTTCTTCATAATAATTCATTTGAACCTCCTGTAATTATTTTGGTACTATCTTTTTCTATTTGCTTAATACTTTTATTTGGGTTTGGTAGTTTTTCTGGCATTGTACCTCCAATATCTTCTATTGTCATTCTTACCTTTCTACCAACTTCATAGTGAGTATCACAAGTTTTTCCTTTTTTAGCAATTAATTAGCATGCATAACGGGATAGTTTAGTGTTATTGCTTTGCCAACATTGGCAAAACAATCTAAAACATTGTAACCGTTTTTTGGACAATTAGATAACATGCATAACGAGATAGTTTGTAGTCATTTATTTTTCTGAATGTGTTTGAACCAATATTAACCATTTTGTTGAACTCAACAAAATGGTTAGTTTTGTTAAATTCACTATTTTCACAATTAATAATTGCCTTTTTTATAATCTTTTTAAAGTTTCTCCATTCAGTATATTCTAATTTTTTTGATAATTCCCTAGCTAACCAATATTCATTACCATTTTCATCAATATGTTTAATACTTTCAAATATATTATCTTTATTATTCATATATCTCACCACCATCCTAGAAGCAAAACTATTAATTTACCCTTCATAAGATATGTTATCGATAACTTCTCTATTTCCTTTTTATTTTTAAAATTTATACATTTATTTACATAAATACATAATAAAAACAGGAATGTTTTTACATTCCTATTTACTTTATTAATTTAATACATCTTTTATCTTTTCTTTAGCTGTTTCTACTGTTTTCTTATCTTCAAACATAACCCATAGTTTTTGTTTTGGATAAGAATATGTATATTCTAGAGAACCAGTACCAGATACATTATATTGATTAATAGTCCATTTAGACATATCATCTATTTGCATCTTAACAAGTGATGTTATATCATCTTGTTCTAAACTTGTTTCAAATGTACCATCTAAGGCTTTTAATATCTTAGAATAATCATTTATTAAAGTAGATGACGATGTAATCTTTTCAAATACTTTAGATATAACTTGTTCTTGGTTTTCACCTCTATGTTTATCACCTGTAGCATAAGCATAACGTTCTCTTGCAAATGCTAGTGCACATTTACCATCAACATTATTGTTTCCAGGTTTAAATGTGCAAGATTGATTAGTATGACATGTTATATTATAGTTTTGATCATTATATAGAGTTATACCACCAATAGCATCAACTAGATTAATAACCATATTAAAGTTAACTCTAATGTAATGATCTATTTTTAAATCATAAAGGTCTTCTAATGTAGCCATAGTAGATTTAACACCACCATATGTACCTGAGTGAGTTAATTTATCTTTTAATCCTTTTGTACCATGTATTTGTACGTAGTAATCTCTAGGTGTTGCAACCATTAATATTTCTTTTTTAGTTGGATTAACAGCCATAAGTATATTAACGTCAGATAAACTTCTAGCTGGTAGTTTACCACTTCTTGTATCTATACCATTAATAAATAATAGAAATGAATCTTTAGTAATATCTTTATCTACGTTATGTTCTTCTTCCTCTACTTCAATAGTATATGTTGCTATTATTTTAGTATTAGATTCATAATTTTCATCATTTTCAATCATTACTTCATAGAATGCACTAGATACTAATACTACTTTATCTTCATTAACTACACTATTTAATAAATCAAATACATTACCATCATAGTTCTTTATATCTTTATTACATTTATTTTCATTAACTTTATTCATTAATTTAGAATCATCATCTAAATCTTTATAATAATATGTTGTAATATCACATATATCATTAGCATTATTATCTTTTTTAGCTATTAAGTTATATGTATAAGTTATCTTAGATTTACCAAAGTTAAATCTTAAAAAACTTAAAGTATCACTAAATTTAAATATAATAAATAACTCTAGTAAAGATAATAATATAACTATAATACTAAATATAATAGTAATAGTTTTCTTTTTTAATTTAATACATAATAAATATATTAAATGTATAGCAAGTACAGTTATAAAGCCAGGTAATAAGTATTTATCAGGTATCATATTAATACTTAACATAGTATAAGTAAATAATACTAATATTAATATAGTTATTATCCATATAATACCAGTTACTTTAAATAATTTTTTATCTTTCTTTTTCTTTGACATAATTAAGACTCCTTATTTATAATACTTTTTTGCTATTTTATATTAATTAAGATTTTTTCTAAACTAATATAGATCAATGACAATTTGTCACGAATAAAAAATGACAATTTACTTACAAAATTTTGTATTAAAAATTTATAAAAGCATGATATCAACATACTTACAAAAAATACTATAACTGATACACATAGACAATCATACAAAACATGTTCTAATGGAACATTTAAAAAAAATAATGGTCTAACATAATTCCTAAATAGTAAATTTTCATGGATCATATAAAAAAGTAAAGAACATGACGATAAATAGTTAATTGTTTTATTATACATTTTTTTACTACTAAAAATATTAAACAAAGAAATAGCCATAATAATATAAAATGGATTTGCAATATTATTATTCCACATTAGTACTTTATCACTAAATATATTTATCCTCAAACCTAAAAGATTTGTTATGATTAGTAACCCAGCATTAATTAAAATAGATATTATTAATAATTGTTTATTAATCCTTATATTGGAAGCAAAATTGTTAAGGTGTAGCTTAACATACGATGTAATAAAATAAATTTCAATAAAACCAATCAAGTTATTAAAATAAAACTTTCCTGGTAAAATAAATTGAATAATAGAATATATTATTATCAAGAACACATTTATCCTCAACAATTGTTTTTTATCAGATCTTTTAATAATTTCATTTAAAAAAGGATGAATTATATATAACATAATATAGCAACTAATAAACCAATTATTTTGAAAAGTAATTGGAAAGAATGATTTAAATATGTCTTTCATATTAACGTTAATACCTATTAATAAAAAAACAATTAAAAATAATACTGATATAACAAATGCATCTATTATAATACTTATTATCTTTTCTTTTTTTATACTTGGCTGGTCTAATAAAAAGTATGCAGAGCACGTAATAAAAATAACATTTCCAATTTGTCCAAAGCATCTCATTAAAGAACCTAAAACAATTGTAAAATTATTAGTTGAAACATCAAATGTAAGTCCCGTACTCATTAAACAGTGTGAAAAGCACAGCAAAAATAGTGTTATAATTTTTAATAATTCAATGGAAGAATTACGTTTGCTCATAAAATCAACTCCTATAGTTTTTTAAATCTTTAAAACTTTATTTATAATACTTTTAATTTTATTATTAATTGAATTTATATATTTATCTAAAGTCTTTGAGAATATATATGAAATGGTTAAAACAACAAATAATGTGATAATCAAAACTGTCATATACCCTAAAGTATAATTATTAAAATGTAAAATTAAATAACATGATAATGAACATATAATTGGCCAATGAACCAAATATACATAAAACGATATGCTTCCCAACTCACTTTTAGTTTTCTTTAATTTATCCATATCCTTATAATGAAATAAAGAAAAAACAAATAACAATGATAATAATGCATTGATTAATGAAATATTATTAATTGTTGTAAATCGTATAACAAAATGAGAATTAGCAAAAAAACTAATGATAACCTGTAGCACTAAAAATACAAAAAAGTTAAATTTTATATTTACTCTTTTTGAATTAAAAAGTATACATCCAAGAACTGTAATAAATGTATAAATATAAGTTTGTGATTTATATAATGATATTGCCAATAAACCAAACATCACAACTAATAACACTAGATAAAATGAATAATTATGTTTTTTTAAAATATATTTTATATAATTCAAAAATATTATTATTATATTTCCAATAAATAAAGGTTTTAACATCCATAAGGGGCCATTAAGTTTACTCCCTAAAAAAATACTGTTTGTAACAACATCAATAAGATTAATATTTGTAAAAAAGAACTAAGCCAATTATTACTATATATAATTGAGAATTCAGTACTTTTAAACCCAATGATTAAATAGATAAAATAAATACATACGTTTATTATTGTTAACGGAATTATAAATCTAAAATATCTTAGCACAAATTCCCTAATCATTGTTTTAACACTTCTTATTTCTTTCCTAGATGCTAGATAGCCAGATAAAACACAAAAAACGCATACCCAAAAATTGCCATCTAAATATGGTGATGGAAAATTTTTGAAGAAAAATACTATATTTGAATTTAAAGAAGGTGAATAATTGCAAAATGAATAGAATGCGTTATAGTAATGTCCAATTAACACCATTAAACACGCTATAATTTTTAAATAATCAATCCATACAACACGATTTTTGGTATCCATAATTCATTATCTCCTGTAACCTTTTTTTAGAATACTAACTACACCCATGATAAGCTCATTTTTTTGTGCTAATAATAATGATGTGTAGAGAATAATACTACATACTACACTTAACGATACTTTTAAATATATGTTATTTACAAATTTAGTAAATAATAGACACACAACCACTATACTTAGTGAGTTTACAAAAGAAATTGCAATTCTTTTAAACTGAATTTCAATATTTTTATCTTTTGTAATGTAAAGCATAACCATCATCAATAAAGTTGAAAGCATTGTAGTAAAAGCGGCTGCATTTATACCATATGGTGGAATTAATAAGAAATTCATAATCAAATTTATAAATGTTGAAATGCAACATAATTTCATAAATAACTTTTCCTTTTTTGAAGGTAATAATATCATATTACCTAGAAAGAATTCGCCAATTAGATTAAAAACAAACGATATCATAAGTATTCTTAATGAATTTGATGCTGCAATATAATCGGATCCAGCAATAATTTCTATTAGTTCATTTGATAACATTATGGTACCAACTGAACATGGAATTCCAATTGTTAACAACACATTTAGTATTTTATCCAAAAACTCATTTATCTTTTTATAATCTTTATTTTCAAATAAGTTTGACATTTTTGGTAGTATTACCCACACCAACGAAGCAACAACTTGAGCAATTAAATTTGTGATTTTCACTGATGTACTATATAATCCAACCGAATAATCATCTTTAAAAAAACCAATCATAGTTATATCGGAAGTATTAAATATATTTTGCGCAAGTATCATTACGAATAATAGAGCTATTGGTTTAAAATGGCGTCTAAAACTTGGCTTTTTTAGGAATATAACATTAGCATACTTTCTTCTATATAAAAGGTTTGTTATACTTGCGCCACTTGAGGAAATAACTGTAATAATAACATATTTTATATAGTCATCAGGACATTTTACAAACATGAACATTAATAATAATGATATTAACTGAAATACTACGCTTCGAATAGTAATGTATTTATAATCCTCCATTGCAGCATTCAGCCATTCACATCCCACAGTATTAAAAGTAATGGTTAAACTTTGTATAATGATTATTGTCTTATAGTTATCAAGTTTTCTAAAAAGAATTAGACTAATAAATAATAAAATATACGATACAACTGTTGTGTAGGCATTTATAGAAAAAATTTGAGAGCTAACTTCATTTAACTTATTTCTATTACCTTTAACCAATGCACATTCTCTAATGGCATATGTAGTAATCCCAAGTGAGGCTATAAGGGAAAAATATGTAACAAAAGAAGTAGAAAAATTTATTTTACCAATATTTTCTGGTTGTAAAACACGAGAAATATATGGAAATGTAATAAGTGGAAATAAAATGCTAGAAAGTGTTTTAATGACATTTAATATTGCATTTATTTTAACATTTGGTTCTTTTTGCATATACTCTCCATCCTTAATTATTGTATTCTTTTAATAATTTTTGCTGGCACACCAGCTATTATTACGTTATCTTCAAAACTGTGTGTCACTACAGAATTGGCACCTATGATTACATTGTTGCCTATTTTTACGTTTGGCATTATAGAAACATTTCTTCCTATCCAAACATTATTTCCTATTACCACTTTTCCCTTAGAATAAATTTTTCTTTGTTGTGGAATAATAATACTTTCTTCGAAGCTACCATTGCCATGTGAATTATCCGTGATAAAAACATTATCTCCAAGCAAACATCCATTTCCAATTTGAATGCTATTTATACATGAAATAAAACAATTTTCGTTAATTGAAACATTATTACCTATTATTAGTTGTGGTAAATATCCTGTGCTTGCATTATTATATTTTTCCCAAGTGTATATTCTACAATCGTTTCCACAATAAAAATTGCTTCCAATTTTTATATTACGTATGTTTTTAAATTTACAATTTTTACCAATCATAATACTTTTGCCAATATTATTATTGCTAATACCAAATATTCTAATAATATTTAATTTTCTTATTATTTTTTTAAAAATCATTTTTTTCTCACCTGATTTCACTTATCCATTCTAAATATTTAAAGCCATTTTCCTTGGTTCCTTCCAAAATCATTCCTTCTGCCCATTCATTCCATGCATTGATGAAAACGTACTCTTCATTATTTAGAACATTAATATATTTATTAAAGTATTTTTTACTAATTGGTTTAATCACATATCCTCTTTTTCCATGTCTTGGAGTATTATCCCATTCGAAAAATAACCCATGAATAACCCTCGAATCATAAAAATATTTTCTTATACTTGTTTTAATAAACTTATTTCCATCATAAATTTTAAATGGCTTATATTTTATACCAGCTATTTTTTTAATCTTATCTATTGACTTTCTAAGAAAACCTCTGCTTTCATTCATTGAAAATGATGGTTCTCTAAAAAAATACATAGATTCATAATTTGTTTTATTTTTTTTCAATCTATTATATTCTTTTAATATATTACAAGTATTTATAATAATAATTCCATCAAACCCGTTTTCAATACACTTTTTATTAAAATAATCAAACATTTGATTTTTTTCTTCAAAATTTGATTTAAATACCATGAATAGTGGCTTATTATCTCTTTTTACATAACGATTATCCTTAAAAAAAGGTAATAAATAATTAAAATGCTCTTCCCAATCTTCTACAGTACCATATGTTTGTTCTTGAAGCATTGTACTATTTCCTTCCCATGATCTAATCCAAGAATGATTGGCCCAACAAAAGAAAAAATTTTGCGGTATGTCTTTCCATTTTAGTAAGTTTTCAGCAGGCTTTTCTAATAATTTTTTTCCCTTAAAATAGTAATGATAGTATATAAGACCGTCAAGATTATATTTATTAATCAATTCTGTCTGATGAATTACAGTTTCTTTTTTTAGTAAATCATAATATCCATCAATTGGAACTTTTGGCTGTTTATGATTTTTAAATAGTGGTTTAGCATTTTTCACATTAACCCATTCAGTAAATCCCTTACCCCACCACTTATTATTTTCTTCAATTTCATGAAATTGTGGTAAGTAAAAAGCATATTTTTTCATTCAACTCGTCCCTCTTTCATCTAAATTGGAATGGATAAGTTCCGTGATATCCCAAGTAAACTATCCAATAAACCCAATAAGCAATAAATAATAAATATACAAACACAGAAATTAGTAACTCTTTTTTTGTATTCACATTCTTAAACGACAATTTTGAAATTACCAAAAATATGAGTGGATAAAAGACATAGAATGTGATCCTATCCATAAACTTTACAGCAACACCTAATTGAATTAAAATTATGGATAATATTGATATTAATCTGTAGTAGTTGTAATCATTTACACATTTTTTTAGCATATCTGTTGTAGAATTAACAATTAAAAATATAACAATATAAAAGATAGTATTGGAAAAATTAAATTCGTGAATATTTCCCCATATAGAATAGAATTTTAAAGGATTTTTCAAAAAACTAATACTAGATAAATAATTCAGCAATATTGGTGATAATACAACCATTAATATCGTTAATAAAATAATAATTATTTCAAACAAATTATTTTTTTTGTATGATTCACCTTTATTCTTAATATAATTATATAAAAATATAAAAGGAATAGTAATTATAGCTGTGTTATGAAATAAACTAGCTACCAAAATAGAAATATAGCAATTTTTTTTGTTATTATTCCTAAGGAAAGCAAAACCAAGAACAATAAAACCAATAGCAATTGACTGTCTGGCCATATTAAATGTAGAATTATACATAAATAGAAAATATAGTAACATTCCAAGCAGTATATTTGAATTAGATTTACTTTCTGACTGTTTATTATTATTATCAATTAACAACGCAATATATATAGTTATCATTGAAAGAAAAGTTATCATAAAAAACAACAAAAAATAGTCGTCGGAAATAAGTCTGCAAATATATGTTAACAATAAATATAATATATCTGATATAGAACTTTGCTTGTGAAGTACAAATTTAAAAAATGAATCAAAACTACCAGCCCCAATAAACAGTGGCAAAATATACACATTAACATCTGTCCCCATATTAATGCTGCGGATTCCAGCTAAAAAACTTGGCAGAAATAATCCAAGACCAGAAAAAAGAATAAATAATTGTTTTCTCTCTTTTCTAAATCTTAATGCAATTTTAAAAAAGATTAGGCTTAATGCAAATACCAAAACATATATCATTTAAACAACTCCTTTATTATTTTTTTAAATTTTATCACCGTATATAATAAGAATAGCATTCTTTTCCTCAATAAACAAATTTCTAATTTTTGTAATGCAGATATATTTGAAGCTTTAACACTCAAAAATTTGCTCATTTTTTTATTATTACAAATTTGATTACATATTTTTTTTGATTTATTATAATTGTTGTAATTACAATAAAATTCAATACGATATAATAATAATACCACATAAGAAATAATTACTCTATCAGTAGGATAATCATATATTTTTACAGCATTGTTTATATATTCAAATGAATCAATAAGATCTAATAAATTATTAAAATACTCATCAAAATTTTTAGTTTTACTATTAAAGTTATTTGTATAATAATAATAATTATCATTCAAAAACAATACTTTTTTATTGTTTAACAAATTTTGTAGGTAAAACAATTTATCTTCTAAATATTTCAATTTTTCATTAAATAAAATTATATTGTTATTTTTCATAAACAATAATGGAGTATAGCATCTAATTGAATTATTCTCTCTCATAATCAAATTAAGAAGATCATCTTTATCACTGTAAATCGAATAATTATCGACAGGAAATTCTATGCATTCATATTTGTTTTTTTTCTTTTCTATGTATCCCGAAAATCTTATTATGTCTACATTATTATTTTTTATATTATCCATCAGTTTTTCCACCATTGTTTTGTCGACATAATCATCAGAATCTACAAAGCAAATATAACTTCCCTTAGCTTTTTTAATACCAAAGTTTCTAGCATAACTAACACCATGATTTTCAATACAACTATATACTATCCTAGTATCATCATATTTTTTTATCATTTCTTCTGAGTTATCAGTGCTACCGTCATTAATTATAATAATTTCCAAATTAGCATAAGATTGGTCAACTATTGATTCGATGCATCTGCTTATAGTTTCACAAGAATTATATACAGGTATTATTACACTTACTAATTCATCTTTCATGTTTCATTTCCTCTATTTCATTAAAAATTCTCTCACAATTGTTCATATCATGCAATTTAAAAAAATTATGCACTCTAATATTATAAATATCCTCATTTTTAAATCCACTATCATAGCATTTTTTTAATTGTTGAAGCAAATCATCTTCATTTGTTACTACTGGCCCAAATCCATCTTTCTCGTACGAGAAGTAAGTATTGGAATTTCCTTCATGAACAACAAAGTCATCTTTATCATATTGATAATAAATTATCGGCTTTTCCATATACGCAAAATCAGTAGATACACTCGAAAAATCAGTTATCATTAAGGAACTGCTTTTTAATATTTTTTGAATATCAGAATTATCGTAAGATACAATTTTGATTCTATCTGAACTCGATTTATACAAATTTTTATACTTGGCAAAACCAGTATGAACGTAAAACAATAAAACCAAATCATTTCTTTCTAAAAATTCAATTATTTTTTTCCCATTTAGTAGAGAATTAATTCCATAATAATAATTTGAAGATAGAAATTTCTGCGTATTATCTAGTTGTCTTCTCCATGTTGGAATATACAATATTTGGTGTTTATTTATTTCAAAATTATGTAAATCATCAAATCTAGCCAATCCAGTATATTTCACTTCATTATCGTACCCATAATATTTTTTTACAAATTTATATTCATCAAATGCACCTGTGCAAAACATTTTAAAATATGTATTTTTTTTATGAAACATTTCTAAGTCAGTATATAAAACTCCATGTTGTAAAAAAACCCTATTATTTAATAATTTTAGATGTAAATGAATTAATGTAAATAATGTTTGATTAGGATTGCCTTCTTTATGGGATGATATATTAAATTCCGAAATCAAATAATAAAAATAATGCTTAAGTGACGACCAATTTATAATATTATTATCACCATTAAATTTACTGTAATCAAAAGATTTAAAATCTATAGCATAAAAGCATGTGACATCAGGATGATAAATCCTCATATATTTATAAAAAGCAAATCCATTATCTCTGGCCATATCTTTTTTTTCACAAATTAGCCATACACTCTTTTTTTTAAATTTTAGCCACTTTTTATAAATTAAAGCTGGCAAGATAACAATCAAAAATTTTAAGAGACCAATCACATCATAAAAGGTGATTTTCTTAATTTTGTTTTTCATTACCCATCATCGCCTTCCGATAATAATCACTTAATTTTTTATGATTCTTTTCTATATTATACCTTTCGTCTGAAATATCAATGTTTCTATTATAAGAATTATTAATATTCATTCTACTAGCCCAATATTTTATTCCCTCTTCTAAGCCAACAAATTCAATTCTATCAAATATTTTAACTTCACGTGGAGTATTAGTACTTGTAATACATTTAAGGCCATTTTTTTGTGCTTCAATTAACACCATACCTAGTCCTTCATACAAACTTGGTAAAACAAATATATCCATTGCATTATATATTTCATTAACATCATTTCTTTGGCCTAAAAATTTAACACTGTTTTTCAAACCTAAATCATTAACCTTTTCTTTAATTTTCGTTTCAAGTGGACCTTGACCAATAAGAAATAGTACCGAATTACCATTTTTCATATGCACTTCATTAAAAGCATCTACTAAGAAACTATGATTTTTTTGTTCAACAAATCTCCCAACATGTCCAATCACTAAAGTATCTTCATTTATTCCAAATTTTTTTCTATATTTATCCCTGAAATCTTTTGAAAACGCAAAATTATTTAATTCCACTGCATTATTCAACACATAAACCTCGCCTTTTTCAAAGCTTTTGTTGCCGAATAACCATCTTCCTGCAAGTTCAGAGCATGACATATAATTAGTTGCAAATAGTTTACTAAATGGCCTTAAGATTTGCTTTAAAAGATTCTTCTTCAATTCAAGTTTGTTTGTAGTCGAATGTGAATGAGCAATTCTAATTGGAACACCTGCACATTTTGCAGCAAATAAACTAAATATAGATAATGTATTAATATGGGAGTGAACTATTTTATATTTACCGTCTTTTAAAACTTTTTTTAATTCCTTATGATATTTAAAAATCTTTTGATAAGGTGAAATAAGGATTACTTTACCACCCAACGATTCAATTTCCTCATAGGGAATATTTGTTGAATCATTATCACATATAAAATCAAATTGAATTTGTGTTCTATCTATATGTCTATAGTAGTTCATTATCACAGATTCTACTCCGCCACCAACCCACTTACCAATTATTTGAGCTACTCGAACGGTTTTTGTATCATTATTAAACATTATTACTCACCTTCAATTGCAAAAATAGTATCATACAAATATATTTATATATATTAAATAAATTCTATAAACATTTTACCATATTCTAATTAATAATACTAGAAAAAGAGAATCAAAAAAAGAAAGGTTAAATTCCTTTCTTTCCTGCTAATACTTTGAATGTTGCAAAGAATATCTTAACATCCATAAATATTGATGCTTTTTTAGCATATTCTTGTTCTAATTTTAGTCTTTGTTTAAAGTTAGTATCATTGTGTCCAGATACTTGCCAATAACCAGTAATTCCTGGTTTTAAAGTTACAATATCATCAAAATATTTGCCCATATCTTCTTTTTCCCCAGGTAAATATGGTCTATTACCTATAACAGACATTTGTCCACAGAATACATTAATAAATTGAGGCATTTCATCTAAAGATGTTGCTCTTAAAACTCCACCAACTCTTGTAATT
>JAEEGL012705500.1_pt1 | contig 13401 bp, 9 predicted proteins | sample 9134231 | NCBI WGS metagenome assembly JAEEGL01 (sample SAMN16246548, study PRJNA631951) | gut metagenome | biome: gut microbiome; feature: rumen; material: fiber-attached | host: Bos | place: Iran: Karaj | collected 2018-10 | reverse complement strand
TCTTCTGCTTCTTGTCATAATTGAGGCAGAAATTGAGGCTGACACGGTATATCCACGTCTTGATATCACTTTTCCCCTCGAAGGAATCAAATCCCTGCCAGAGTCTGATCAGGATCTCTTGGAACAGGTCATTCACCTCGTCTTCATCCTTGGAAAACATATAGCAGACCGTATAGATTGTCCGCTTATATTCTTCAACGACCTTTGAAAATCTTTGCTCTTTCGTTTCCATTTCTTATTCGTTCTCACCCGTTAGACAACGAACCGATGAAAAAACTACAAATAATATCGAATTAGCTAACCAAAGATACAAATTATCTGAGATTAAGAGGCCCGTATGTGTCGCAGGTCTCATGATTGCCAGCCTCCACAAAAAAAGGTCAGCGATTTTCGCTGACCTTTTGGCTATGTAGCGGGGGCAGGACTCGAACCTGCGACCTCCGGGTTATGAGCCCGACGAGCTACCGACTGCTCTACCCCGCGATGTTTGGGATTGCAAAGGTAAGCATTTTTCCTCAATTTCCAACATTTTTGCCGAAAAATGTCTATTTTTGTATCATTATGGCAAAAGAACAGATTCTTGTACGCATCGCAGGAAAGGACAGGACGGGGCTGACAGCCTCCATTATGTCCATCCTGGCGAAATACGACGCCCAGGTCCTCGACATTGGCCAGGCGGATATCCATTCGACCCTTTCACTTGGCATCCTGATCCGTATCGACGAAGGCAATTCGGGGCAGGTGATGAAGGAACTTCTCTTCAAGGCTACGGAGCTCGGGGTCACTATCGGTTTCGTGCCCGTGCCTGACGATGAGTGTGAAGCGTGGGCCGGACGCCAGGGCCGTAACCGTTTCATTCTCACCATGATAGGCAGAAGCCTCTCGGCCCGTCAGATTGAAGCCGCAGCAGAGGTCATAGCAGAGCAGGGCCTCAACATAGATTCCATCAAACGCCTCTCCGGCCGTCCCAGCATCATGCATCCCGAGCGGAATACCCGTTCATGCATCGAATTTTCACTGCGAGGCACACCTGTGGACAAGGAAGCCCTTCAGGCGAAACTCATGCATCTGTCGGCCGAAATGGGAATGGACTTTTCCTTCCAGAAGGACGATATGTACCGCAGGATGCGGCGCCTTATCTGCTTCGACATGGACTCCACCCTCATCCAGACCGAATGTATCGACGAACTGGCGGAAAGGGCCGGCGTTGGCGACAAAGTCAAGGCCATAACCGAAGCCGCCATGAGGGGCGAAATCGACTTCAGGGAGAGTTTCACCCGCAGGGTCGCCCTTCTTAAAGGCCTGAACGTCAGCGTCATGCAGGAGATTGCCGAAAATCTGCCCATCACTGAAGGGACAGACCGGCTGATGTCGGTCCTGAAGACCTGCGGGTACAAGATCGCCATCCTGAGCGGAGGCTTCACATTCTTCGGCGAGTACCTTCAGCGCAGGTATGGAATAGACTATGTGTATGCCAATGAACTTGAGATCGACGAGGACGGATTACTGACCGGGCGCTATCTGGGCGAAATCGTTGACGGAAGGCGGAAGGCCGACCTTCTGAAACTGATTGCCCAGAGCGAGCGTGTCAACCTGGCCCAGACCATCGCCGTCGGTGACGGTGCGAACGACCTTCCTATGCTGACCGAAGCCGGACTCGGTATCGCTTTCCATGCCAAGCCGCGCGTCGTAGCGAATGCCCGCCAGTCCATCAACACCATAGGCCTCGACGGAGTGCTGTATTTCCTCGGGTTCAAGGACAGCCACCTTGGAGAGCAAGGCAAAATGGGATAAAAGACAATAATAGAACAATCAACTATGAAGAAGTTACTTTTCACGGCAATGGTGATTGCCTCCATAGGACTCCTTGGAATTTCATGCACGAAAGAGGATTATTCCGACGATATTGTCGGGAATTGGGATCTTATCTCCAAAGAGCATTTTTTGAACAATCGCCTGATATCCTTCAGCGAGGATACCGGAGAGACCTGGATTTTCACCGAGGACGGTGTTTTCCGCAGGATCGCTTCAGACGGAACTCATTCCACCATTTATACAATCACTGACAACAACCTCAGGGCCAAAGCGGAAGGCGGAGATCATATGGAAAACTATGGTACCATCAAAATATCGGATGATATCCTGACCATAACACTTCAACTCAATTCAGGTAAAATAAAAGAAAAATTCGTAACCACCCTCAAGAGGAAGCCCTCAGGACATCATTCCTGAATGAATTCCGCCATCGAAGCGATATCCTCCTTCAGGAAAGAACGCTGCTCCCCTGTATTGAGGTTCTTGATATTTACGACCCCCGACGCCGTTTCATCGCCGCCGTTTATGGATATGAAAGGAATCTTTTTCCTGTCGGCATAATCGAACTGCTTCTTCAGTTTTGTCCTGTCGGGATAGATCTCGCAGGCGACTCCCCTGTTCCTGAGTCCGGTAGCCACACTCACGAGATATGGCAGCACCTCCTCGTCCATCTGGGCGAAAAGCACCCGCGTCGAGCATTCCAGGGACAGCGGGAACTTATCAAGTCCGTTAAGGACATCGTAAATCCTGTCAGCTCCGAAGGATATTCCCACGCCGGACATCCCTTCAAGTCCGAATATTCCGGTAAGATTATCGTAACGTCCTCCTCCACAGATACTTCCGATAGGGAAATCCAAGGCCTTCACTTCGAAGATGGCCCCGGTGTAATAGTTGAGCCCGCGCGCCAGTGAAAGATCCGGTTCGACAGCCTGTCCAATACCTGCCGCATCCACAAGAGCGAACAGGCGCTCCATCTCGTCCACTCCGGCAAGCCCTGCCTCGGACACCTTTCCGGAAGCCGAGCCGCCATCCATCAGCGACCGGATGCAGGAGAGTTTCTCCTCCGTGGTGCCAGTCATCTGAAGGACCGGGCGGATAACCTCCACAGCCCCTTCGTCCAGGCCCTTCTCCCTCATTTCCTCCTCCACTTTCTCCAGACCGATCTTGTCAAGTTTGTCAATGGCCACCGTGATATCCACCACCTTGTCCGGGCATCCGGCGATCTCAGCGAGTCCGGTGAGCACCTTGCGGTTATTGATCTTGATAAGCACCCGTATGCCGAGAAGATTGAACACCTTATCGACTATCTGTATGAGTTCCAGTTCATTAAGCAGGGAATTGCTGCCTATGACATCGACGTCACACTGATAGAATTCACGGTACCTGCCCTTCTGGGGACGGTCGGCACGCCACACCGGCTGGATCTGGAAACGCTTGAAGGGGAACGCTATTTCGCCCTGGTGCTGGACGACGTATCTCGCGAAAGGAACCGTAAGGTCATACCTGAGCCCTTTCTCGCAGACCTTCAGCGACAGGGCCTTGGAATTGTATGACTCCCCTTCCGTGCGGAAAGATTCATAGTCAATCCCTGAAAAGGCGTCCCCGGAGTTCAGGATACGGAACAGAAGCTTGTCTCCTTCGTCCCCATATTTTCCAAGGAGCGTCGAAAGATTCTCCATCGCGGGAGTCTCGATCTGCTGGTATCCGAAAGAGCGGAAAACCTCACGGACAGTATCGAAAATATAGTTCCTGCGGGCCATCTCAGTCTGGGAAAAATCCCTTGTCCCTTTCGGAATTGACGGTTTTTGTGCCATAGTGTCTGATTTCTTCTTATGAATTACAAAGATAGTCATTCTTTTTCTTACATTTGCAAGATTAAAAATTCTGTTTAAAATGAAAGACTTTGTAAAGATGACCCTTGCCGTCCTCTGCGGCCTGTTCATCGCGGGAATCCTCGGATTCTTTTTCTTCTTCGCAATGGTAGGCGCAATGGCAGCATCCGGATCCAAGACCACCGTCCTTCCCCGAGAAGGCATCCTGGACATCGACATGAGCACATTCGTTCTCGGTGAACAAAGCCAGGAAGCGGCTCCCTCGTTCAACCTTTCCTCCATCGGCGGTGAAATGACCCCGACCATAGGCATCCTTGACGCATCGGCCGCCCTGCGCGCAGCTGCAGCCGACCCTGGCGTCAAATTGGCATTGCTCCGCGTTGACGGAGCCGCCGCAGGAATCGCTTCTATCCAGGAATTCCGTGCCGCTCTCCAGGAATACAGGAGGAGCGGGAAGGCACTTGTCGCATATACAGAGAGCCCAGGCAACGGCAGCTACTACCTTGCCACCGCCGCCGACAAGATCTTCTCGACATCCTGCCACGGAGGCCAGATATCCCTCCTCGGACTGTCCGGAAGGCTGATATTCCTCAAGGACCTGCTTGACCGTCTCGGAGTGAACGTGCAGTTGATCCGTCACGGAAAATACAAGTCAGCCGGTGAGATGTTCATCAGAAATTCCTCAAGCCCTGAGAATTACGAGCAGAACAAAGTCATGGTCGAGAGTATCTGGAAAGCCTTTGCCTCCGATATCGCCGAGGCCAGGGGTATCAGCGTGGACCAGCTGAACTCAATCATTGACAACCTCGAACTCAACTTCCCCGAGGACCTCAAGGAAAAGGGTCTCGTGGACGAACTGTTCACAAGGGAAGAGCTCATCGTGAAGCTGGCCGACCTCGCAGTCATTTCCGACAAAAAGAATCTTCACCTGATTCCCTTCGTCGACTATGTGTCCGCAAAGGTGCATCCCGCCACCGGCAAGGCCTTGAAGAACCAGGTCGCCGTCATCTTTGCAGAAGGCGATATAGTCGACGGAAATGACGATAAAGGCGTAGCCGGAAACCGCTTCGCCCGCATCATCGCCAAGGTCCGTGAAGACGATGCCGTCAAGGCCGTAGTCCTCAGGGTCAACTCCCCCGGCGGCAGCGTCCTTGCATCGGAAAAGATCAAGAACGAGCTCGACCTCCTCAAGGAAAAGAAGCACCTCATTGCCTCTTATGGAGACTATGCTGCCTCAGGAGGATACTGGATATCAAACAATTGCGAGAAAATTTACTCTGACGCCACCACCCTTACCGGTTCCATCGGAGTATTCAGCATGATACCTGATCTCAGCCGCACGGTAAAGGATGTCGCGCATGTGAACATCACTTCGGTTCCGACAAACAAACACAGCGACATGTTCTCTCTGATGAGGCCGTTCGACGCCGACGAGATTGCCTATATGCAGGCCTCCATCGAGGATATCTACGACAAATTCGTAGGCATTGTTTCCGAAGGCCGCAGCCTCACCCGCGAACATGTGGATTCGGTAGCCCAGGGCCGTGTATGGACCGGTTCCGACGCCCTCGGCATCGGCCTCGTCGATGAAATCGGCACCCTGGAGGATGCAATAGCATATGCCGCATCCCTCGCCGGTTATGTTTCCAAAGACGATTACAGCGTAGTTCCTTATCCCAAGCCCAAGTCTATGATGGAGACCGTGATGGAGATGTTGGGGCAGAAATCCAATCCCGATGAGCTTTCCATCCTCGCCGGAACTCCTTTCGAGGGCCTTTCCGACGGACTCCGCAGGCTTCGTGAAAACGAGCCCGCAAAGGTTTATGCAACGATACCTTACGCTATAGACATCAGATAGCGTCGATCCTGATGACGACGGCTTCTCCGGAAGATTGAGTCAGCTTCAGTGAATCGTCGATGGTCCTGCCAAGTATGGCTGCGACCCTTCCGTCTTCCATCGAGGGGACCCTTACGACAAGGGTCTCCTCTTTTTGTATGGGAGAGTAATGACGGTCGCTGAACCAGTCCTGAAGCTTCTTCCTGCCTTTCATTCCGAGCGGACGGAACCAGTCCCCGGGAGCCCAGTGACGTATTACGAACGGGAACTCCGCTTTCGAAGCGTCGAATGCGACGACGCCGTCCCCTTCCCAGGCCGGGGTACCGGATGCTTTAATTATATCTATGGTAATCCTCTTTCCTTCAAGTACATATACACCAGGTCCTTCAACTACGGCGCAGATATCGCCCTCAATGATCGCGGGTTTTTTCCTGGCGATGAATCGGTCTCGCGAGCCGAGGAACTCAATGTCCGAGGCTACCAACCGCCTGCTTCCGGATACCCGTCCCTCGCTTACCATAGAGACAGCCGATGCCACCGACTCGGCATCGAAGCCCATTTCGTCCATGATGCGGTAAAGGACATATTCCCAGTTCGGGAGCGTCCTTAGTACTGACACATTGACATACTCCCCGTCCCAGACCTTGCTCCGGTTTTCCTGATAGAACGCATCCGCCACGGCCTGTGCCGCGCTTGCGTAAGCCATATCCCGGTTAAGTGTCCTGACGAAAGACGGATTGATGTCCCTGAACTCCGGGAACACGTTGTTCCTGATACGATTGCGCTTGAATCTTGAATCCCGGTTAGTGCTGTCCTCCCTGTATCGGATGCCTTTAGAATGAGCATAGGAAAGGATCTCCTCCCTTGTGAAAGACAGCATCGGGCGGACAAGCGGGATTGGTCCGGAGTCCGGTACCGGGAGGACAGAGACAGTCTTCATCCCGCACATTCCCTTCAGTCCCGTACCACGCAACAGATTAAGTATCAGGGTCTCAGCATTATCGTCCGCATGATGGGCCACAGCTACGGCTGCGCAATCCAGCCTCATCGCAGTTTCTGCAAAAAACCTGTAGCGAAGATCCCGCGCAGCCATCTCGACGCTGATGCCCTGCTCCCGGGCATAAGCCTCGGTTTCGAATTCCTTGCACTCGAAACGGACACCGTACCGCTCCGATTCCGCCCGTACAAGTTCCATATCGGCGTCCGACTCCCCTGCCCGGAGGTGGAAATTGCAGTGGGCCACTACTATCTCCAAAGGAAGGGACGAATTGACGAGAAGGTCCAGAAGGCACATCGAATCCGCTCCGCCGCTTACCGCCGCAAGGATACGAAAAGGAACTTCCGGAGCTGCCGAAAGCCCCGGAAGATCTTTCAAAGCATTATCGAAACGACTCTGCATCAGATATTTATCTCTTTCCAGAGATGGAATAGACGAATCCGAACTGGAAGAACTCCTTGAACTGCACGCCCTTCGAGTCAACCTTGCCGTCACCATCGGAGTCACGCACCTTCACGAGCGGGTCGTAGATAAGGTAGGTATTGAACACCAGGGTGAAATACTTGGCGAGTGCCCACGAAACACGGTTGTCCCAGGTGATACGGGGCTCGACCTTGGGAGTCAGGTAGTTGTAGAAGGCAGTGAACGTCGTGCCATACGTGAACGACTTGTTTATCACCCAGTTGGCATCGATGAGGAGCTTGGCACCGAATTCATACCTCAAAGCCCGGTAATACTCGGGCTTCGCAGGGCTGAACTCCGGCAACAGAGCCCCGGCGTCATCGAGATACTGCTTCTGCAGTTTCATACCGTAAACGGCTCTCAGGTTCTCGTCCATGACGGTGACAAGACCACCGGTCAACGGAGTGAAATCAAGTGTAAACCAAGGCTTCGGAGTCCACTTGATACCGATACCGAGATTGATGTAAGCCGGGGAGAAAAGACCTGACTTAAGCACCCTGGCCTTCATCCAGTCATCGTGCGTCGGCTCGTGCTCACCGTCGCTTTTCGGGGTACCGTAATTCCAGTTGTTGTTGAACTGCGTCGTAAAGTTGAAACTCGCCGACCAGCTCAGATGCTTGACCGGAGTGTTGTAGCCCCATGTGGACAGGAAATAGAAACGGTCCATCGTTTTCTGCAGGATGGGCTTGTCGGCCGAATACATGAAGCCATAGTCCATTATGAGGGTGTTGTTCCAAACAGTTTTCTCCTTGGCGTAATTGGCTGTACCGGTGACATTTGCGGTAAGAGTATACTGGTTGAAACCGCCTGCGGCCCACTGGCTGAGGAAAGTCTGGCCGAAAGTAATCCTGTTGGAGAGCGCCAAGTTCCAATACTGCGGCTTCGGAGGAACGACCGGAGTCTCCGGGGCTGCGGTCATTTCAGCGGCGGCCTCTGCGGCTGCCTTCTGCACGTCATCCTGCGCGAAAGCGCTCGCGATAGAGAGGACAACGGCTGCTGCAAGGACTATAACTCTTTTCATAATTTATTGGTTTACAGGTTTTTACTAATACGAACGGGCAAACAGCACCCTCTGGTGGGAAGGTTTGCCGGTATAGACGCACTTGCCTTCCTCGATGCATACGGCGCTGTCCACAGGAATGCAGCGGATGGTAGCCTTGGTCTCCTCCTGGATACGCTGTTCGGTTTCGGCTGTACCGTCCCAGTGGGCGAGCAGATATCCGCCCTTCTCGATCTCTTCCTTGAACTCGTCCCATGTGTCCACCTTGCGGATGGACTCATCCCTGAACTTGAGAGCCTTGGCATAGATGTTCTTCTGGATGTCGTCGAGCAGGCCTACGATCCTCCGGTCAAGGCCTTCGAGAGGCTCGACTATCTTCTCCAGGGTATCGCGGCGATGGACCTCGACGGTACCTCCGGCAAGGTCGCGCGGGCCAATGGCCAGACGTACGGGAACTCCCTTGAGCTCCCACTCGGCGAACTTGAAACCGGGCCTCAGGGTGTCCCTGTCATCGATTTCTACGCTGTGGCCGCCGGCCTCGAGCGCCTTCTTGACCTCCTGCATCTTGTCCAGGATGGCCGCTCTTTCCTCGACGGTCTTGTAGATGGGCACCATCACCACCTGGATCGGGGCCAGAGCCGGAGGGAGGACCAGTCCGTAGTCGTCTCCGTGAGCCATTATCAGAGCACCCATCAACCTTGTGGAAACGCCCCATGATGAAGCCCAAACGTACTGAAGTTTGCCTTCCTTGTCAGTATACTGCACATCGAAGGACTTTGCGAAATTCTGTCCGAGGAAATGCGAAGTTCCGGCCTGCAGGGCCTTTCCGTCCTGCATGAGGGCCTCGATGGTAAGGGTGTCAAGGGCGCCGGCGAAGCGCTCGTTGGGGCTCTTGTGCCCGATGACTACGGGAAGCGCCATGGTCTCGCGGGCGAACTTGGCATAGACATTCACCATCCGCTCGGCCTCCTCGTACGCCTCTTCCGCAGTCGCGTGGGCGGTATGGCCCTCCTGCCACAGGAATTCGGCAGTCCTAAGGAACAGTCTGGTTCGCATCTCCCAACGCACCACGTTGCACCACTGATTGCAGAGGATCGGGAGATCCCTCCAGGATTTTATCCAGTTCTTGTATGTGCTCCAGATTATAGTCTCGGAAGTCGGACGTACCACGAGTTCCTCTTCCAGTTTCGCGGACGGGTCCACCACCACGCCGGGGCCGTTCGGATTGGCCATCAGGCGGTGATGCGTGACCACCGCGCACTCCTTTGCGAATCCTTCAACGTGTTCCGCCTCGCGGCTCAGGAACGACTTTGGTATGAACAGCGGGAAATATGCGTTCTTCACTCCGGTTTCCTTGAACATGCCGTCCAGGATCGACTGCATTTTTTCCCATATGGCATAGCCGTACGGCTTTATGACCATACATCCGCGGACCGCCGACTGCTCCGCCAAATCGGCTTTCACCACCAAATCGTTGTACCACTGAGAATAATTTTCCGACCTTCCGGTAACCTCTTTTGCCATTTTAATTGATGTTATTGTAAAAATTCCTACATTTGTTGCACGGTTATACCACATTTGGGTATGCAAATTGCATTATGACACAAAAAACCGTTTAACCGGAGACAAAGATACTTACTTTTTTATAATTATAGGAGATTCAATCTATGAAAAAGAACATTGTACTTTACCTGACAGCGCTTGCAGCACTATCTTCGTGCGGTTCAATGGCGCAGCTCTCCTCTACTTCCCAGAAGTATCAGGACGGAATCTACTATAAGCCTGATACATCCGTACAGAAAATAGAAGCCACTTCGTCTGACGAAAATGTACAGGACCTCCTGGCCGAAACGCAGGGATCCGAAATATTCCTCCACAGCGGCCAGAACGACACCCTGTTCATCCCCGACAACAAGGTCGCTTCATTCAAATTCGACAGACAGAACAACACGACCGTAGTGACAGTCTATGACACGAACGACTATCTCTACAACTATTCGTGGGCCGCAAGACCCTGGTATCTGACCGGATACTACAGCCCCTGGTACTATGATTCATGGTATTGGGGAAGCCCTTGGTATTACGGATCTTACTGGGGACCGTCCTGGCGCTACCGCCATTACGGATGGTACTCAAGCTGGTACTGGGATCCCTGGTACCACAGCTACTGGGATCCGTGGTATTACTCCAGCTGGTACTATGACCCCTGGTACTATGATCCCTGGTATTACGGCAGCTACTGGCACAGTCCTTATTATTATCACGGGTATTACGGATATGCCGGCTACTGGCACGGCTACGGTCACCCGAGCTACTGGCACCACGGACACCGTCCCGGCTATTATGGCGGAGGCCGTTCCTATCACGGAGCAGGTGTTTCCCGCAGCAGCGTATTCAGCCACGGAGGAGGCCGTATGGCCAGTTCCGCGACGGTAGGCCGCTCGACCGGGTCGACCACCGCAAGGAGGACGACCACTACAAGGGCCGGAGTCACCGCCGCCGGCGGCAGGACCGGCACTGCCACACGCTCTGCCGTAACCTCCGGCACCTCAACCGCCAGGAGGACCGCAGCCACCAGCGTGGCACGCTCCAACAGCAACATCCGTACATCGTCGTCCGCAAGGACAACTTCTTCTTCGACCAGTTCAAGGTCAGGGGCATACAGCAGCTCCTCCTCGGCTACAAGAAACAGCGGATCGGCGGTAAGGAGTTCCGGCTCATCCACGACCGGTTCCAGGACCTATTCATCCGGTTCTTCTGCGACCAGAAGCAGTTCCGCCTATTCCAGGCCCTCTTCTTCAAGCAGGAGTTCATCCTCCGGCACCAGCTACAGAAGTTCAGGTTCCTCTTCCGGCAGCAGCTACAGGAGTTCCGGCTCGTCTTCCAGCAGAAGCTCCGGCAGTAGCTACAGGAGTTCAGGTTCATCTTCTTCAGGCAGTTACAGAAGTTCCGGTTCGTCTTCCAGCAGAAGTTCCGGCAGCTACTCCTCCGGCAGCAGTTCCCGCAGCAGCGGCGGTTATTCCGGCGGCGGCAGCAGTTCCCACAGCAGCGGTGGCGGTTATTCCGGCGGTGGCGGCAGTTCGCACGGCGGTGGTTCACACGGCGGCAGAAGGTAACTCTCCTGGTTTTGAATGCAACTCGGTCAAATTATTTTCTCACGCTATAACTTAGATTCTGACATGAAAAAGATATTCATAACCCTCATCGCCCTCTCGGCAGGGCTTTGGATGAACGCACAGAGCGTCGATGACGCTTACCTGTTCAGCCAGAACAACTACAGCGGATCCGCAAGGACCGTCGGCATGGGCAATGCCGTTACCGCCGTCGGCGGTGACATCGGAAGCCTAGGTTTCAACCCGGCCGGATCCGCAGTGTCTTCATATTCACAGTTCGCGATCTCTCCCGGGATAAGCGTGAGCTCGACAAATTCCGTCGGAACGCCCCTGGGTGGCAGCACGCCCTACAGTTTCGAGTACTCCACTCCCGATGACAAATCAAAGTTGAATATGCCCAATTTCGGGTTCATATTGAACTTCGACACCCATAACAGGAGCGGCATCAAGAGCTGGTCCATGGGACTTGTCGGTTCCGCGACGAACAACTTCCTTAACACAGCCCTGGCATCAGGCACCAACGCCAATACCACTTATATGGGCTATCTTTCCGCAGCCGCTTCCGGCCGGTACACATTCGATGAACTCAACAACTCGAATGCCTTCTATAACGGTATTCCCTGGGATCTCGCCGTCGGGGCGCAGAGCGGCATGATCTCCACTTACGGAGGCATGGATGACCAGTTCATCGGAACCTCCGAGGCACTGTGGCACGACCCCGCCAGTGACGAGGATGTAATCGGAATCCCTTCCGACAGCTACCTCAACCAGGTTTACGGCCGCTATACCTACGGCAACAAGTACGATTTCATCACCAACTTCGGAGCGAACATCCAGGACATCGTCTATCTCGGAGTCAACCTGGGCATCACGACCCTCAGCTACAATTCCGTGGAGACCATCATGGAAAGCGCCGACGACCCGATGCATTTCGGACTTGAGTTCGAAGACGGTTTCGTCGCATACTGGAAGGACATGCAAAACGAATATACGTTCCAGGCCCGTGGAACCGGAATCTATGCCAAGATAGGATTCATCGCCAAGCCTATTGCCGGACTCAGGATCGGCGCTGCCATCCAGACTCCTACCCGTCTCGACCTTACTGAGACCTGGGGCATCTACGGCGAGACCACCTATACCAATATAGATAAGGTTTGGGCCGGCAACAATGACGGCTACCAGAAGTACAGCATCCGCTCCCCTTACAGGGCCAATGTCGGAGTCGCCTATACATTCGGGAAATTGGGTCTGGTCAGCGCTGACTATGAGTTCTGCGATTATTCAACCATGGCGTTCAAGAGCAGTTCCAACTACGACGGCATCAATTTCATCGACCTCAACAGCAGCATCAAGGAAACCCTGGGCGTATCCCATATGCTGAGAATCGGAGCCGAGGTCCGTCCCCTGCCGCAGTTCGCCATCAGGGCCGGTTACAACCTGACTACGAATCCTTACAAGGACAATCTCGGCAATTACGATTCTTCAATCAAGCGCCAGAGTATTTCGGCCGGCCTCGGGTACAGTTCAGCAGGGTCATTCTTCGCAGATCTCGCCTTCAGGCACCATATCCTGCCCGACAATCTCTACTATCCTTATCCGGACTACATTGAAGGCGTCCTTTCGCCTGAGATCCGCACTCGGAACAAACTGTTCGACGTAGTGGCGACTATCGGATTCAGATTCTAGGAGCCGCCGGTTCCAGATTCTTGAGATAGGAAATAGAATCAGGACCTTCGTTGAAAAGAAGGTCGATAACAGACAAACCGCTTTTGAAGCCGTATTTTCCGGAGAAGACCTGGAAATACGGCTTCTCAAGTGAAAGGTCTTTCAGGATGGTATTCGGCTTCTTTGGATGGACGGCATTCCTCCAGTCGTCCGGAACCGACCCTTCTGGAGCGTAGGAAGTAGTCGGAATGAGATTGCACCGGATCCCGGTCTTCGTCAACAAATACTTGGTAATCAGCATATTCAGATCGAACAGCCGCTCGATTTTTTCTTCCAGTATCCCATACAGGCCATCCCTGTAATACTCAAAGAATGCCGAAGTACGGTATGCGGTATCAATCGACCTCTCGGTACGGATGATCCATGGGGTGGTATATTCCACCATCACTTCGGAAACCTTCATTCCGTGACGGTGGACGACGGGGACACGGAGAGTCTCTACGCCGAGTGACGTCATTATGTCGCACCTTGTCCTCCAGGTCTGCTTGACATAGCTCTCGCAGGCCTCGATATGGACTTCGGAAGGAATGGTTTCCCCGCCTGGATTTACGACGAAATCCCTCGCCAGCAGGGCGAAATACTCCACAGGAGGGAAATATGCCGTAGAAAGGAGCATTATT
>JAEEGL010143093.1_pt1 | contig 13401 bp, 9 predicted proteins | sample 9134231 | NCBI WGS metagenome assembly JAEEGL01 (sample SAMN16246548, study PRJNA631951) | gut metagenome | biome: gut microbiome; feature: rumen; material: fiber-attached | host: Bos | place: Iran: Karaj | collected 2018-10 | reverse complement strand
ATTAGGCAAGGGTAATTCTTGCGAATTTTCTCTTACCTACCTGCCATACGGCCTCACCTGCACTGACGGCAAGCTTGGTATCAGCCACGGCTTCGCCGTCGCGCTTTACGGCGCCCTGCTTGATCATACGCATTGCATCTGAGGTTGAGTTCACAAGACCTGCTTCCTTCAGAAGGTTGGCAACAAGTAAGGTTGCGTTACCGTTGAGGGAAACAGTTACTTCAGGGATGTCCTCAGGAATGGCATTCTTTGAAAATCTGGTTACGAAGTCATTATGGGCATTTTCAGCGGCTTCAGCACCGTGGTAGCGGGTAATGATTTCCTTGGCAAGGGTAATCTTCACGTCTCTAGGATTTACGGTACCTGCGGCAATACCTGACTTGAACTCTTCAATTTCCTTAAGTGAACGTTCACTTAAGAGTTCATAGTAATTCCACATGAGGTCATCACTGATACTCATAATCTTACCGAACATGTCGTTTGGAGCATCGTGAACACCGATATAGTTTCCGGCACTCTTACTCATCTTCTTAACGCCGTCAAGACCGACAAGAAGCGGCATCATGATGGCAACCTGCTGGCTAAGACCTTCTTCCTTCTGCAGTTCGCGACCCATTAAGAGGTTGAATCTCTGATCGGTACCGCCGAGCTCCACGTCTGCCTTGAGGTGAACAGAGTCATAGGCCTGAAGCAGAGGATATATAAATTCATGAATTGCAATTGACTGACCTGCAGCATATCTCTTCTTGAAATCGTCACGTTCAAGCATTCTGGCAACGGTCTGACGGGAAGCCAGCTTGATCATGCCGGAAGCACCGAGCTTCTCAAGCCATTCAGAGTTATATACGATTCTGGTCTTGCTTTCATCAAGGATCTTGAATGCCTGTTCCGCATAGGTCTTGGCATTTTCAAGAATCTTTTCTCTTGAAAGAGGAGGTCTTGTTGCATTCTTACCGGTAGGGTCACCCACTGCTGCGGTAAAGTCACCGATAATCAGAATGATTTCATGACCAAGCTTCTGGAAAACCCTGAGCTTGTTTAAAATTACGGTGTGACCTAAATGAATGTCCGGAGCGGTCGGGTCCATGCCGAGCTTGATTCTTAACGGTCTGCCCTCTTCAAGCTTTGCCTTCAAACCTTCAACGGAAATAACGGAATCGGCACCTCGAACTATTTCTGACAACGCCTCATCAACTGAAATCATCACCTGTACTCCATATAAAAAGACAGACTGAAACGTCTGTTTCATCAAATAATAAAATTACAAAATAAATCCCGTCCCGCATTATAAAAGGAAAACTGAAAATTTACCACAGACTATGGATAAATAAAGGTATAAAATTATCCGGAGCGGATACGACGGCATGTACCCGCAGACCTTAAGGAATCATTTTCCGGAACCAAGAACGGATACACACAAAGGCGGATTTACAATGGCGTTATACATAGGACTAATGTCCGGAACCAGTGCGGATGCAATAGACGTGGCACTTGCCGACTTCAGCAGGGAACACGGTATAAGACAGGTAGCATCACTGGAAAAAAAATGGACCGAAGAAGACAGGAAAGTCATAAATTCACTCTGCGTTTCCGGAAACGATGAAATTCACAGAGCCGGACTTTTCGGGTGCAGATACGCCAGAATGGCAGCCGAGGGCATAGAGGAACTGCTCCGCCGCAACCACCTGTCTCCTAAAGACATCAGAGCCATAGCATCACACGGACAGACCGTAAGACATGAACCGCAGAATTCGTTCTCCGTTCAGTTGGGCAATCACGCACTTCTGGCCGCCCTTACGGGAATTGACGTAACCTGTGATTTCAGAGCCATGGATCTGGCCCTGAACGGTCAGGGAGCCCCCCTTGTTCCCGCCTTTCACAGGGAAGTCTGCGCCAGTCCGGATGTTCCCCGCTACATAGTAAACATCGGCGGCATCTCAAATGTCTCCGTACTTATTCCCGAACACCCGGTGGTAGGTTTTGACACGGGCCCGGGCAATACAATGATTGATCTGATGGCACGCACTTATCTTAATGCCTCAAGTGACTTTGACGGAGCCTGTGCCGCTGCCGGAAACGTTGACTTAGGAATACTGGAGGAGCTTCTCAACGAACCTTACTTTGAAAAGGAACCGCCAAAATCCACCGGGAGGGAACTCTTTAACGCGGATTATCTGAAACGTAGTCCGAAACTTGCGGATCTTTCCCTGAATGACCGGTTCGCCACGGTAACTGAACTTACCGCAGTAACGGTAATCAACGGCATAAACCGTTTCGGCGAAAAAGGTGAAATATACGTTTGCGGCGGAGGATGCCACAACGGTCATCTGATGAGGAGACTGGCCTTTCATGCCGCGGAAAGCGGTCACCTGAAGCTTGCGTGCACCTCGGAAATAGGCGTTGATCCGGACTATCTCGAAGCCGTGGCCTTCGCATGGCTTGGATATAAGTTCATAAACGGTGAAAACGTGGACATGACAGGAATTACAGGAGCATCACGCGCATGCATCATGGGCGCTCTGTATCCTGCTCCGAAATGACGTTACTTACATAAATCATAACCAATGTACGTCTGCTTATCATGATTGAACTTTCTACGGGCATTGCTGTTCCGGTCTGATATAATACCGTTGTTAACCCCGTTTAATCAGCCCATAGGACAATGGGACACCTCCAATATTACCTCCATGGATGCGATGTTCCGTTTTAATTCCGACTTCAACCAACCGATTGAAAACCGGGATACTGGCAATGTTCAACACATGGGAGCAATGTTCATGAATGCAAGAGCTTTCAACCAGCCTATAGGTCAATGGAACACGTCAAATGTAAAGTACATGTATGAGATGTTCGAAAATGCAGAAGCTTTCAATCAGTCCGTGGAACATTGGGATCTGTCTTCAGCAACATATATGACAGACATGTTTAAAGGATCCTCATACAGTCATCATATTCCCGTTAAACAGAATAAATAACAATCTGTAAGCAGACATTCTTTGCTCATTATGACTCATGATTATGGTATGAATATCACAAAAGCAATCATGAGTCATCCATCACGTTTTCACACAAAAAAAACAGCATTACAATAAATAATTTCACGCAAACAGTTAAAATTTATCAGTTTGTATATGTGCAAAAACGGACTCTCTGTGCAGTCTGATTTTTCACATGAATACCTTCCTTTAGGATTGTTTTCTCACGGTCTGGCGAATGTTTTTCCGACCCCCGGAAACTAATCCGCAGAACATGAAACAGTCCCGATACAGTGCAAAAACACGTGTAAATGAAAAATACAATAATGGACATACAAGGAAATAATAAATGATAAAACAATCAATCATTGCCTCAGCAGTTCTCTGTGCAGTTATGGCTTTAGCCGGATGTAATTCCACTGCTCCTGCCAAGAAGTTTGCATGGCAGACAGATGACAATCCGAACAACATCAACTGTGCAAGAAGCGGCTCCACAGCATCAGTAAATCTTTCAGCCAAAGATCTTAACATGTCAACAACTGACAACAGAGGCTGCTTCAACAGCGACAATAAATTCTGCGATCTCAGAATTTACCAGATTATGGTTGAAAGTTTCATGCACGGCGCCAACGGAGCTCCTGGGGTTCAGCAGTCCTATGGTCCAAGCAAACATCAGGGTAACCTTAAAGGTATTATTGACAATCTTGATTACATCAAGTCTACCGGTGTAAACGCCATCTGGCTGACTCCTATATTCACAGTCACCAAAATTGAAGGTCAGTCTCATTCCGACGACTTACTGGACGGCACCGGCTATTTCACTTCAGACTATTTCTCCATCGATCCGAGATTCGGCACCAAGGAAGACATGAAGAAGCTTGTTGACACCGCTCACTCAAAGGGAATATACGTATTCCTTGACGGTGTTTTCGGTCATGCAAAAATCAATGTTAAAACCAAAAGTCCGAAGGGCAACAAGCTGGTTCTTAACAGAATGTGCCGTGACATTGGCGGATACGATGATAAGATGACCTTAAAGTCAGCCACCTGCTTCAAGGTTGATGAATCAATCGACTTCATAAAGGAAGTTGCCACCTACTGGATCAGAGAACTTAAAATTGACGGATGGAGACTTGACCAGGCTTATCAGTTGGACTCTAAGCAGTGGAAGCAGGTCAGAGACGCAATTGAAGCTGAATCAGCAAAGAAGAGCAATACCTACGTTCTTAACGGCAAGAAGGTTCTTCCTCTCGGTTATACGGTTGCCGAAATCTGGACTGAAAACCCACAGGAAATCGAAAAGAACGTATTCGCAAACGATGGCGTAAGCAGTGCATTCAACTTCCCTCTCCGCAGCCAGCTCGTAAGGGTTCTGGCAACAAGAGAGGATCCGTTCACTCCGGGCAGCTGTCAGGCTCCCGCAAAGTCTCTCAATGACGACATCCTCAAAAAGATGAACGGTTACAGCAGACAGTCCATCATGAACAACTTCCTGACCAACCATGACACCGTACGTTTCGGTGACCTTCTCCAGAGAGCCAAGATTACGGTTGACGGCCAGAATAACAGGGACTACTACGATGCCCACCTCACTGCAATGAGCTTCAACGCCGCAATGTCCGGTCCTTTAACTGTCTACTACGGTGATGAAACCGGTGATGACGTAAAGGGATTCAGCCAGAGTCCTAAGAACTGCATCATGCTGCATCAGTGTGATGACCATGTTTCAAGATCCGACGGTCATGTCAACAACCTTACTGATGCCGAAGAGAAGCTCAAGGAAAATGTTTCTGCAGTTCTTAACTTAAGAGACACCCATCCTGCGCTTGCTCATGGCAAGAGAGTACATCTCTACAGTGATCACTCCCTCTATGCCGACTTCAAGCAGTACGAAGCCGATAAGGTGATTTATGTAATGAACTCAGGTACCGGTGACCGCAAGATTACCATTAACAATGATGTCTGGGGCAAGCTTGGTCTTAGCTCAAAGTGTACCATGAAGTCACTCTTCGGCGGCAGTGTAAAGGACAACGTAATCACTGCTCCTGCCCTCTCAGGTACATTCGTTAACGTAACCTGCAAATAGCATTCATAATTTCATTATTTGCTGAATTTTAAAGGACTGTCGCCGACAGTCCTTTTTCGTCTGTTTAAGTCAAAGATACAGCTTTAGTGAAAACGGCTAAGACACGAGGTAAACTCTGTTACTTATTGTCCTAACGGCGTTATTCCCCGAAAAATATCTCCGCTTTCTTAAATATTCTCTAATCTCAACATAATAATCGGTACCATTATTATTCGAGAACGCCCAAACCCCCGCAAAATAAAGCTTTGCAAAACTTATAGCTCATATTTTCATCAAAAAAAGACAAACTGAATAAAAACCGAACAGCGGGTTTTATTATTTTGTGACAGCTTATGCAAAAAATATTAAGTGGTATTTGCAATCTGTTATGAAAAGGTTATCATACCCGTGTTTTCTCCATTAAGTTTCCTATGGAGTCATGTGTTTCTTCATTAATTTCAACCATCACATTAGAGTAATGTGATGGTTTTTTTTCACCTGATTCTTCACCATGAATAAAAAATCCCCGGAACCTCAGCACTCACATGAAAATGCTCCGGAACCGGGGATTTAAGTATCTTCCGCGAAAGAACTATCTTCCGGCAGTATTGCTTACGGCATAGCAGCCGAGAACACGGATTGAACCGGTAACTTCCCTAAGCTCGGCAAGAAGAGCCGTCATAAGAGGAGTGTTGGCGTTAATAAGAATGTCGGCATAGAAGGTCTCATCCCACACACCGCGGGTTTCACTGTCAAGATTATTCTGAATTCTCGGTCTTGACTGAAGCTTGACCACATTGATGTTGTTTCTGCTGAACACGTTAAGTACCCTCACCAGCGAGCCCGGGGTATTTTCGGTGGTAAAGGTTATGGAGGTTTTGGCCTCAATATCCTGAGGAACGATTATGTTGCTCATGCCGATAACAATGAAACGGGTAATATTACGTTTCTGATTGGCAATGTTACCGTGAATTGACTTTAATGAATAAAGAGCTCCCGCTTCACTGCAGCCGATGGCGGCACAGTCGTCGCGATCCAGATTCTTTACGGTTTCCATGGCTTCAGATGAGGAAGAACAGGCCTTCAGTTCCACGTCAGGCAGATTGGCACGAAGCCAGTCCGAACACTGGCTGAATGGCTGAGGATGTGCGTAAAGACGCTTTATTCTGGATAACTCGGTATCTTTCTTTACCAGTATGGTATGCTCAATAGGATATGTAAGCTCCCCTATTATCTTTACGTCTGACTTCTGCAGCAGATCGTACACCTCATTGATACATCCTGATGAGGTATTTTCAATTGGAAGAACACCGCAGTCGCATTCACCTGATTCCACGGCCTTTATGATATCGTCAAAAGAGGTACAGTTCTTCGGCTGAATATAATCACATATTGAATTAAAGTATTTATAGGTGGCAAGATAAGAATAGGTACCGACGTTTCCCAGAAATGAAACGTTCAGCTTTCTGTTGAGCTGGTGATTAATGCCCACAATTCCCTGAATATAGGAAATCTGCTGGGAAAGGGAATTGGCAAACACGGTTCGGAAGACGCTGTCAACAAAATCAGGGGAAAGATTCAGACTCATGCCGGCATCCATAAGTCTCTGCATGCTCTGTTCGTTTTCATGGGTTTCACGAACGGGCAGACCGCTATTGTATTTAATGTCGGCCATCCGGATATCCAGATCCCTGCGCTTTGCCAGAAGACGCAGAATCTGTTCGTCAATTTCATCAATGGAACAACGTACTTCAGATACAGTATTCATTATTAAAGATTCCCTTTAATACCATTACCAATTCATTATTCAGTGTATTAGGGAATTATAACAGTCTTTGACTAAGCCTGCATGTGATTTTACCTCAGGCATAACACCTGCGTTAAAATACGGAATGCCATGCATCGAAGAACTGCGTGCTGAAAATATTAACTGAGTCCAATGTCTGATGGCAGTGAACGGACCACGGATAACGTAATATAAACACCTAAAGTGAACGTGATCCGTGCAAAGAATAATGAGACAATCTCTTATACTAATATGTTTATATGTATTTTATAATTTATTATATATAAAATATTTTTAGACAAATAAAAAGCGGATATAATGGTGGTGTTTATATCCGCTGGTAATTTCATAAACTCTCAATTTATATTACCAAATATCATATTATTATGAAGAGATAAACCGTTACCACTCAGTTGATAACGATTTCATAATATAATAGTAGCCCAAAATAAAAAACTTATCCACTAATATTTAAGAAAATGTGAAAAAAGTACAAAAAAAAAGCAGAATATATATTTTTATATCGTTAAATAATAAATTTTATATTGTCCCACCTGTAGATATGAATAATTATTATAGTATCAAAGATTGCTTTTTATAATAACTTCATCATTAATTGAAATTGTTTATTTCCTGCCACTCATCATCGGTAAGAAGCTTCTCCAAATCGATGAGAATCATCAGACAGTCGTTTCTGTAGCACACACCCTTAATAAACTTTGAATTCGCATCGATACCGACATTAGGAGCCGGATCTATTTCATGCTGGTAAAGATCAACCACTTCTGAAACCCTGTCAACCAGAATACCGACAACCTGCTTGTCCACCTCGATAATGATAATGCGCGTGTTATCCGTAATTTCCGCAGGACTGAGACCGAAACGCATTCTGGTATCAATAATGGTTACCACGTTACCGCGCAGATTGATGATGCCGAGCACGTAGTCCGGAGCCCCGGGAACGGGAGCAATCTCGGTATAGCGAAGAACTTCCTGAACCTGCATTACATTAACGCCGTACACTTCCTTTTCAAGCTGGAAGGTAACCCAGCGCAAGACGTCATCAACCTTCTTTTCCTGCTTTACATCGTTCTCCATCATAGGTCGTTCTCCTGTAAAATCCATATGATTTAAAAATAACACAAAGAAATGGTTTAACCTTGTTATTTTTTCAAATGAAATCTAAGTCTATGACTGATTCAACAAAAAAGGAATCGGAAACGGAATGTAACCACCTGTCACGATTCCCTGACTGACTTCTGCACTGTTACCATGCTCTCAGAGCTCAGCGTCTGCTTAATGTCTTTGGAGGCTGATTCAAATATATGTCCAGTCCGGAATCCAGCATTTTCTCCAGCTCGGTGATATGAAGCAGTGCACACATGTCTTTTTTCAGAATTCCTGCAAGCCACGGACGATCCCCGTGAAATACTCTCCACTTGACGTCCTCTCTTTTTATGGTTTTTGTACCCAGCAGTTCATCGCACTGCAGACACCATTTTTTATCCTTGCAGAGAATAACGAACTTGTATTCGTGATCAATGATTTTTTTCCCGGGAAGCATCCACTTTGCCGTATCAACAACGGAAACCTTCTGCTTCTGGATGCAGGTAAGCCCGGCATACCAGTCAGGCTTTCCGAAAAGCTTATTGATTACTGCCGGTCTGAATATGCCGCCAAGCGTAAAAAGCGGTGCAGCCAGTACAACCCCGGCCACCTTAAAAAGCAGGGCCGTGAACTCACTGTCTGTTTCAATATTACACCAGCGTTCGGCATTCTCTGTTTTCTCATGAGTGTTTTCACGGATTTCTTCATGAACTTCAGCCGCCTTTTCCGTAACTTCAAGTTCAGCCCTAAGGGATTCTGTCCGGACGGACTGTTCAGCCAGTACCCGGTCTGCTGTTTTAACTGCCGTCTCGGTTTTTTCCGCAACTGCGGTCTGAGGTTCTTCAGCAATGGCAGCAGGTGCTGTTTTCAGAGAAACTTCCTGAAGATCCTGCTTTTCAGCCGTTACGACGGTCTCAGCCTGAACTGAATCAGGCTTTACGTCAGGTACCGTAACATCCTCTGCCACGGTTTCCGTAAGAGTAGCGGTGTCAGGAGCGGAACTCTGCTCTGTCGTAATGCTCTCCAGCATGCGCGACAGATTCTCGCTGCTGAAGGATTTTTCCAGAACCTCCTTCTGCGACAGCTCTGCCTTCTTTTCCTGCTTTTGAGGCAATACGGGAGAAGCCGGATCCGTTAACAGTGAATTGAAGTAATTCACCATTGCTTCATGCTGATCTAAACGGCTCATAGACTTTTACCATCCCGGTTCAGCAGGTCGGCTGTCAGCATTCGGTATGCCTCCACTCCGCGTGCGTGAGGATAAAGCATTGACGCAGGACGGTGTCTCTCACTGGCATCCCTAAAACGGGTGTCTATAGGAATCACTCCGCTCCATACATTCGCTCCGTAACTCTGTCTGATTGATTCCAGGCTCTGGTTTGAAGCCTTGGTTCTTCTGTCATACATCGTCGGAACTATCATGTAATTCATTTCTTCTGCTTTTGTTCCCTTCAGTATTTCGAAGGTCTTCATCATTCTTTCCAATCCTTTAAGGGCCAGAAATTCAGTCTGGGTCGGCACGATAATCTTTGAACTTGCAGCCAGTGCGTTAACCATCATAACTCCAAGAACGGGAGGACAGTCTATAATGGCCACATCAAAATCACCGCTCAGCAACTGCAGTGATTTTTTCAGAATAAGCCCCACCCCGTCCCTGTTAAGAGTTTTATCTAAGGTCGCCAGAGCAATGGAGCCGCCGATAATGCTGATATTATCCTCACCGGTACTGATTACCGAAGCCTTAACGGTATCATAAGAATAATCATTATTGGTAAATAAATCCAGCATTGTATGATCCAGCTCATCGGAATCATAACCGAAGCATGCCGTTAATGAAGCGTGAGGGTCAGTATCCAGAAGCAGAACCCTTTTTCCTTCTGCCGCCAGAATTCCGGCCATGGTTACCGCCGAAGTGGTCTTGCCGACGCCACCTTTCTGATTTGCTACTGTCCAAACAATCATATCAATTACAAAACTCTCTGTATTTATCCTTCAGTATATTCTTCTGCAGGACTGCTTATCTGCCGCACACTTCTTCAATAATACTTCTCGGCATATCCTCAAGTTCCACGACTCTGTCGGCATATCCGGCCTGAATAACGGATTTCGGCATACCGTAGATTACGCAGGAACTCTCACCCTGTACCCACACCGAAGACCCGGTTGAACGGAGAATCCCGGCACCTCTGGTACCGTCAGCCCCCATTCCCGTCATAATAATTCCCAGCACCCTGTCATTATAAATTTTTGAAAGGCTGCCCAAGGTTATGTCAATGCACGGACGATAATACAGCTCAGCCGGACTCTTCCTGATTCTTATTACGTACTTGCCGTTAACCCTGGTAACCAGAGTCTGCATTCCTCCGGGAGCGACATAGGCACACCCCGGCTGGAGTTCCTGACCGTCATACGCTTCGGAAACCTTGATTTTCCCGGAACGATTGAGTCTGTCGGCAAAAGCCTTGGTAAAATTCTCAGGCATGTGCTGAACAATGATAATCGGTATCGGAAAATCGGCCGGGAAATGCTCAATCATGCTGAACATGGCGGCAGGACCTCCGGTTGAAGCTCCAAATACCAGCAGTGAATACGCCTTTTTTCTGTTTTTAACGGCTGTTTCGAGCCGCACGTTTTCTTCAATATCGAGAGACTTGTCCACAAATGGCTGATTACGCTTTACGCACATCAGAGTGCTGACTTCATCTCTTGACATTATCCCGACATCTGATTTCAAGACTCCGTCACGTAACTTTTCGTCAGACGATTTTAAGATCTCAGCCTTGCCAGGAATCATCTTCTGCGAAAACTTACCTGCATGAGCCTGCTGTCTGGTCTTTCCGTCTTCGTTGAACGAATTCTGAAAATTATGAAAATCGCTGCTGTTTTTTCTTAATTCCGTCTGTCTCTGCAGATCTCTTGCAAAGGACGTAAAGGAAACATCCTTCCATTTCATGTCATCAGCCGCAGCTGCCTTATTATCTTTCTTGTTTACAGCCTGTTCAACATCAATCCCGGGCATGACTCCACCCTTCTTTTCGGAAGATGACTTACCGGCCGGTTTTTCCGTTTTCATGAAAAGATCGGAAGTATTTCTTGAAATCTGCTTTGAAAGACTGGAATACTCATTGGCAGGTGTCTGTCCCCTCTGAACTTTCCCTCTGGAAATATCAGATGAAGACATCTCAGGAGACCTGTTTTCCCTGACAGGAGACTCACTGTCTCCGGTTCTTATTTTGACAATGTTTCTGGCCCTGCTCAGTGCAAGAATCTTGTTGGTAACAATCTCAATGACATCCTCACGGCGGGCTGCTAGCTCATTGAAGTTCTTCGGCAGAAAATCCAGAGCTCCGAACTCGAGAGCCTTCATGGTAATGTCGGCACCGACAGTCGTAAGTGCTGAAAACATGAGAACCGGAACCGGAGCTTTTTTCATTATGGCTTTTAAAGCTTCCAGTCCGTTTATATGAGGCATTTCAATATCAAGGGTTACCACGTCAGGATGAAGATTCTGAACCAGTTCAATGGCCTCTTTTCCGTTTGAGGCGAACCCTACCACCTCTATTCCTTTTTTTCCGTCGATGGCTTCGGATAGTCTTCTTCTGAAAAAGAAGGAGTCATCAACAATCAGTACTCTCACGTTCATTATAATCAAGCATAAATCATCATTTTATGATGAATGCATCCCCTTGTTGCAATTATTGTAATTCTTATTAATCTCTTAAGCCAGTTTGGCTCTGTACATGTTATTTACGTATTTTCCTGCGTATGAACGCAGCAGTCCCGGAATATCTACAATCAGGGATATTCCCCCCTGAGACGTGATTGCCGAACCTGCTATGCCCGGAACTCCTCTCAGCAGTACGTCCAGAGGTTTAATTACAACCTCTTCCTGTCCTATCAGGTCATCAACCACAAAGGCCACCATGTTGTCGGCTCCGCCAAAGCTGTGAACCATTATTACCGGAGCTTCGGACGGATGGGTTATTCTGTTTTTGTCCCTTACCAGCCAGTCCTGAAGATAAAACAGCGGATAAGCCTTTTCCCTGATGACAATTGTTTTCTGACCATCCAGATTGTTTATGTCATCAAGCTTCAGATAAAAAATCTCGTTGATTGAACTGAGCGGCAGTGCAAAATTCTGATTTCCAACCAGAACCATCATGGTAGGCAGAATGGCCAGGGTAAGCGGAACCTTGATTTCAATTGTCGTACCGCTGCCCTTACGGGAATAAATGGTAAATGAACCGTTAAGCTTGGCGATGTTGGTCTTAACGACATCCATGCCCACACCGCGTCCTGATATGTCGGACACAGCTGTCTTTGTGGAGAATCCCGGAGCAAAAATCAGATTGTATGACTCCTCTGCCGTCATGGTCTTGGCTCTTTCACGATCGAGAATTCCCTGTTTTATGGCCGTATTCTTTATGACCTCAGGATCCATGCCGTAACCGTCATCCATAACCTTCAGAAGTACATGATCACCCTGCTGTGACGCACTGAGGGTTATTTTACCTACCCTGTTCTTTCCGGCCTTTTCGCGTACATCAGGCGGTTCAATACCGTGATCACAGGAATTTCTCACAAGATGGATCATAAGATCAGCAAGCGAATCCACGAGATTCTTGTCCAGATCCGTATCCTCACCTTCGGTTACCAGTTCTATTTCCTTGTTCAGGTTGCGTGCAAGATCCCTCACAACTCTAGGGAAACGGCTGAACACACGCTTAATCGGCTGCATGCGTGTTTTCATTACGAGTCCCTGAATGTCCCCCGTAATAAGATTCAGGTTGGCAATGGCTTTCTGAACTTCCTCATAATGATCGACAAGATTTTCATGAGCTCCGCTGAGACTCAGCAGTCTGTTTCTGACAAGAACAAGTTCCCCCACCATGTTCATGATGTCATCCATGATTTTAACGTCAACACGTACCGTGGTATCCGCAACGGCACCTGAACCTGATGAGACATGATGTTTATCGGATGTGGCGGCCGGTGACTGGCTTACGGAATTTCCTGCGGAACCGTGAGTAACGGTGGCAGAAGCAGAAACTCCGCCGGCATTATCAGCCGTGCCTGAGGAACCGGTGGTTTTGTAATTGTTTATCCCCAGAGGCTTTGGCGCAGCTTTGATTTCCTGTTTAGGCTCGGAAGGCGTGTTGGATTTTTCGGAACCGGATCCGGTAGGAGAACCTCCCTGTCCGTATAATGAATCCAGAAGGTTCTCAAAATCATCATCTGAAAAGTCTGTTCCGCTTCCTGCGGCCTGCTTTGAGGTATCCGGCATCACGACAGCTGGCTTTGCAGGCTCAGTTTTCTTTGTATCGGCACCTGCCTTAGCAGAAGCAGTCTTTTCCGCAGCGGAAACAGAAGTATCCTCCTCATCAAGGTTTTTCAGTTCCGGAATGGATATTGGCGTGGCTTCGGCGACGGAAAGCATTGACTCGAAATCATCATCAACGGGATCCCTT
>JAEEGL017464906.1_pt1 | contig 13402 bp, 10 predicted proteins | sample 9134231 | NCBI WGS metagenome assembly JAEEGL01 (sample SAMN16246548, study PRJNA631951) | gut metagenome | biome: gut microbiome; feature: rumen; material: fiber-attached | host: Bos | place: Iran: Karaj | collected 2018-10 | reverse complement strand
GTCGGGTACTCCGTAGTCATCCCAGTCAAGGCAGTTATACACAAAGCAACTGCGTCCATGACGCTCAGCATGGTTGCCTGACACGAATACGGCATTTGTGTCGATGTCACCATTATCAACATTACCGTTTATAGTAACCACATAGGGCTTAGTAAGATCACGGTGATCGGCCTGATTAGAGAAATGGACGATATCCGTATCCTCCGGAATCTGGCTTCCTATACTTCTTGTAGGATCAATCTCAAGAACTCTTGCAAAAGGACACGAGGAGCCTTTGCGGGCGAGGAAGGTTATATTGTGCCCCATACGGACCAGTTGTTTGCCAAGAGCCCAGATAACGCGCTCCGTGCCACCATACTTTACTACGGGTAAAACTACGTCGTGAACTATTACTATATTCATCTTTCTATGCTTAAATATTATTATCGGATGAAAACGGATCTGGACATCAGTCAGGCAACAGCCTGTCTTGTGTCATACGCTCCATATACTGCTGAATTATTGCCTTTAGCTCGCGCTCCATTTCCTGCTGCTGAGGAATCGTTCCTTTAAGATTATTCTTCATCAGGGAATCGGTAAGGCTATATACTGCCTTGGTCTGCAGCCCGTCGAACTGTAATACATGTCCATGCTTGACATATTGATAGATGCCATTCAGATAGTTTACTGCCCATGTCTTATCAGCTGGTGTATTAAGAACGTCTATACCAAAGGCAAAGTACGGCTTAGGATAATGCAGCAAACCCATAATGGTGGGCAGGATGTCTATCTGCTGCGCTATCTTGTCTTCCATGCGAGGCGTCTCTGCAGCGCTGGGGTCATATATTATTATCGGTGAACAGAATCCCCCCAGGTCTGTCTGGTATTCGGGATGGTCGCTCATATTGGTATGATCACTTGTCAGCACAAAGATGGTATTATTGAACCAGGGCTGCCGGCTCGCAGTCTGAAAGAACTTTCCCAGAGCCATATCTGTATATCTGATACATTTGTGCATGGCTATGCCTTCTTCGGGATATACCTCTCTGTATTTCTCAGGAACAGCATAGGGGTGATGGCTCGATGCGGTAAACACGGCTGTCATAAACGGCTCCTTCATCTCAGACATCCTGGCTGCATAATACTGAAGGAAAGGCTCGTCCCAGATGGCCCACATACCATCAAAGTCCTCATCACCGTTGAATCTCTTGTCCTCATTAAAGTCCTCCCTGCCGTAATACTCCTGGAATCCGGTGCTTTTTGCAAATGCCATAAACCCCATAGAGCCGCGCTGGGCTCCATGGAAGAAAGAGGTCTGATATCCCTCGGCAGCCAAGAGTGATGCTATACCGCTGACGTGATTCATAGAGGCCGGAGTAAGGAAGAACGGCTCTACAAACATCGGTATGCCCGAAAGGATACTCGGCATTCCATCAATGCTTTTTCTTCCATTACAGAACGATCTGGAAAATGTAATACTCTTTCTGATTAATGAGTCGATATGTGGAGTGTAACCTTTGTAATTACCATTCTCAAGCGTTTCGTTTAATGCTCCGATATATTCCCTTCCAAAGCTTTCAACGATAAGAACCACAACATTCTTCTTCGTCATCGGAATGGTGTCATGAGGAATATGAACAGGGGTGAAAACAGATGCCAGCTGCTGAGGGTCAGAGTAATAGTCAGGCACAACAAAGACATCTTTCCCTATTGTACGGTAGAAGGCAAACGGGGTGTTTAGAACCAATGCTGCTTCAACAGGTCGGCTTACATACTGATTGGCATTAGATACCGTGATGGGGCGTACAGCCGTTGTGAAGCCTCCTCTTATGCCTGCCACGATGAAGGGAGCGAATGCTGCAAGCGATAGCAGGGCAGCAATATCATATTTCCACCAGACAAGGTCTTTTGCCGACAAGCCTGTTGACCTGTATAGCTTCCACAGAGCCCATACTACCAATACGAATAATATTATAAGGTAGAGATGATTCCATGCTTCGGTAAGGAATATGCTTGCCAGATTGCCTTCATTGGAGAATTCGTTGAATACGGTTATCGTTGTGCGTCGCATGGTGTATTTGAAATATACAGAGTCGCATAGATTCATTGCCAGAGCTACGCTGTTTATCACCACAAACACCCATTTGCATATAAGCTGCCACAGATGACTCTCTTTCTTATGGAAAGGGAAAAGTACAAGTATAATATATGGAATATTGGTTACAAGGATTGCCGAAGTGTCAAATACCAAACCACCACAAAAGATATCAATCAGTTTTCCAGAAGTAGCAGATTGCTGAAAATAGCTATAGTTGACCAACAGATAAACTGTCCGGGCAACAAAATACACCAGATAAGCCAGGAGCAGATTATGCAACGTGGCAGATATCGGCGCAAGCAATTTGAACTTAGAATAATCCTTCATGCTGCAAAATTAAGCAAAAAACCCGATAATCTCGAAAAAATTGCCTAATTTTGCAGCAGAATATAAAAAAGAAGCATTTATGGGTAATAGTTTATTGGAAAAAAGTTCTGCTCTTATAAAGAAACCATTTTTTAGCGACTATCGCACTCTGTTAGGTTTATGGCTGATATTGGGAATTGTTTCTGCATTATCAAAGATGCATAGCCACAATAATTTCATGATATTCAAAGGGGTCTTCTGGCATGTCTGGAACCAGACTTCATTGTTTATCGAATACCCTCAGGAATATCATGACGTTAACCATTATGGACCATTGTTCTCTTTGGTTATAGCACCTTTTGCTGTTGTTCCCGACTGGTTAGGAATGATATTATGGTGTGTTGCCCTTTCATTATTCCTATATATTGCCATCCGGAAATCCGACTTAACCAAGTATCAGCAGGTATTTATTCTTTGGTTTTGCGCTCATGAATTGCTTACAGCCCTGTTTATGCAGCAATTTAATATAGCAATAGCAGCCATTATAGTATTAGCCTTCTTCCTAATAGAAAAGGAAAGGGATACGGAAGCGGCATTCTTCATTGTTCTTGGCACACTGGTAAAGCTCTATGGAATATTGGGACTGGCATTCTTCTTCTTTTCGAAACACAAATGTCGCTTTATGGTTTCTCTCGTTATATGGAGCATTGTTCTTTTCGCACTACCGATGCTTATCAGCAGTCCGGAATATATTGTAAGCCAGTATCAGGAGTGGTTCTATTGCCTGGTAGAGAAGAATGGTGAGAATCTTAATTCCCTTCATCAAAACATCTCCCTGCTTGGTATGGTAAGAAAGATATCCGGATTAATGACATATAGCGACTTATGGCTGCTTATTCCCGGCACACTGTTATTTGCCATTCCCTACCTGCGGTTTTCACAATACAAGAATGTTGCTTTCAGGCAGACCTTGTTGGCATCTGTGATGATGTTTTTAGTGTTATTCTCCACAGGAAGTGAGTCAAACGGATATATCACACCGTTTGTCGGTATTGTCATCTGGTATACAGCTGCTCCTTGGAAGAGAACGAATTGGGACGTTGCCTTACTGATATTCGCATTCGTACTATCAAGTCTCTCTCCAAGCGACCTGTTCCCTGCCTATCTCCGCAAAGAGTGGGTACAGCCCTATGCCCTGAAAGCATTGCCTGTAACCCTGATATGGCTAAAGCTATGTTACGAAATGTACACTAAGGATTATAAGGTTAGTCTTCCCAGATGCTCTTAATCCTGACATCACGGAATATCGTCAAGGCCTTCTTCAGTTTACTTCTGAGAAGGTCTTTTTTCAGTCTGTCACTCATATCCTTGTCGGAATCCCATGGTTCGCCACGCTGGAGGATGTCGCGAATGAATGAACCCGACGTAATTCCCCATTTCCTGAGGAACTGAGTACTACCGTCATTCTTAACGATACGATGCGTGGAACGGGCCTCAAAATGATATACCCGGCTCTTGTCCACACCTTTAAACAGGCGTACTCCAGCCTTCCACAGCTTCGCAGAGAAATCAGGATCACTATACATCCCTGGAGAATACTCAATGGAATAGCCTCCGACGAGATCCCAGACATCACGATGAACGACATTTGGAGGCCATGTAGAGCCTTTCCAGTCATAATGCTGAAGAGACTTATACTCACGCAGCAGCCTCTCCTCATCGAAAGACTCCACCGACTGTCCGTAATCGGCAGGAGCTATCACACTCTTACAGAAGAAGGGACGTGGCTGAATCAATGTAGAAGAGAGGAAAAACATCTTATGCCCAATGCTGTTTATCTCATCGTACAAAGCCTCATCCCACCCCGGACAGACATACATATCATCATTCATAAAAAGGATATAATCTGTCGTTGCCAATGGGCGCAACCCGTTTAAAGCAAAACAAACACCAACATTTTCTGCAGAATGAGTATATTTCAGTCCTTCAGACTTTACCCATTCCAGTGTGCCGTCACTTCCATCATTCACATGTATCAGAATCTCGTGATCGAACTTTGAGTTCTTTCGGATACTTGAAACACACAGTTTAAGGAATTCGAGATTATTCCACGATGGAATCAAAATTGAAAACAGTTGATGTTCCTTCATATATCTTATATAATGATGATAACTCCTTCATAACAGCATTGCAATACGCAGACCTATTGTATGGTCATTGCGCCATACGGCATTACAATAGCGGTTAGACACCCTTGCATATCGGGCATAGCCTCTGAAACCGCTTCCGCGTACAACCTTGAACCGGCTACGGATGAGACGGGTGAAAAACGTTCCTTTATCACCAGAGTATGGCTCATAAGGAGTATCGCACCACTCCCATACACTACCGCTCATATCGTATATCCCAAGTTCGTTGGGCTGCTTGGATGCCACAGGCATGTGCCGCCCCCAAAGAGTGTCGTTATGCAGCCAGCCCACCTTTTCGACATCATCAGCACCTGCATAGAGATAGCCCCTAGAATGTTTTCCTCCTCTGGCAGCATACTCCCATTCTGCCTCGGTAGGCAGGCGGAAATTACGACCAGTCATCTCACTCAACTTCTCTACAAACTCCAGGCATTTCTTATAAGAGACATTCTCTACCGGCCAGTTCTCACCCTTGAACTTCGCAGGATTCTTGCCCATGACAGCCTTCCACATTTCCTGGGTAACCTCTGTCTCGCCAATATAGAAATCGCCTAATGTAACCTTATGAGCCGGTTTCTCGTCAGCCTCAGCAATCGAGTCATTGTCAGAAGCTCCCATCATGAATGTGCCACCCTCGACATACTTCATAGTAAATCTTACACCATTTATACGATAATGGCGGTCCTGAGCATGTAAGCCGACAGCACACAACAACAGAGTGACAATAATTGCACTACGAGACATATTTGGGAACGGTATGCGGTTTGGCTTTACAGCCCACCATATCACACGTATCCAGGCTATTGTCATGCAATAAACATCAAGCCAGAAATTATGATGGAAGAATGTGTAGACAGGTGTAGGACAGAGTGCATCTACAGGAAGGATACAGAAGTTGACAAAGAGCAGCCAGAAGAGTATCCAATCAAATCTTGAACGGTGTGGCTGAAGCCAGAAAGCCATCATATATCCTGAGAGTGCGATAATATAAGTATGCGTCTCAGGACTGTCGCTAAACAAGATGATATATCCCATCATCACAGCAAGAGCCTCTACTCTGAAACGGAAATCACTCCAGCGCTTGTTGAGCCAGAAGAACATAGCCCCTATCACTGCAAGCACAGAGAGCTGTACCATACGGAGATTGGGCAACAGCAGAGGCTTCAGGCCACGTGCATAAAAGAGTCCAGGATAATCAGATGCACCGCGATGCGACTCATAGGTACCCCACATATCCTTATAAAGCACGAACACATTGTCGAATGCCGTGTTGATGGTTGGCAGCAGCAGAAGCACTACTCCCCAGAAAAGCGCATAGCCCATGTTACGCCAGAACTTTGGATAACACAGTAATAAGCCTAATTCGATTGCACCATAGTATTTCGTTGTAGCCGATATCATTATCAACAATGTAGCCCAGAAAGGCTTGCCGTTTTCCAAAAGCGTAAAGGCAAAGAGGAAGATATAGCACACCACCATGTTATACTGAAAGCAGAATGTGCTCTGCAGGATCAGCAACAACAAGAAGAGGAATATCTTCATCCGGTAAGGAGCCAACGGCTGGGGAAGAGTCTTGATAGCAAGACAGAGCATGCAGTAGTTGAATCCGTTCCACACAAATGGACCCAACCACTCCGGTAACAGGAATATCGGAGCATAAATGGTGGTAAATACCGGTGTGTAAAGGAACCAGATGCTGTGAGCCTCTATAAACTCCAGGCTATATGGACTGATACCAGCCCAGAACATATTGGTGGCATCATAGTAATCGTAGAAATTGGTAGCGCGCCCTCGAAGTATCTCAATGGTAGTAGCCGTAAGAACTACCGCCAATCCAAGACAGAATACACATGTGGGATTTGTAAAGAAGCGCTTCAGGGCATCAGCTATCCTCCTCATACGAGTTCCTGCGGCATCGATTCTGTTGCTTTCTTAAAGTCCTCAGGCGTGTCGAGCTCGTAAGAGAAGAGGTCTGTGGTATCCACAACCTTGAAAGTATGTCCTTGGGGGATAAGCCGCTCGAAGGCACGCTCATAGAAAATATCTATGAGTCCTTCGTCGAGAATCATCTTGCGGAGTTCCTGATAGATGGCCTCTGTGTATTCAGAAGTCATCTTCTCGATGCCTACAGACTCTCCTACGGCATCCTCTACACGACAGGTCTTGCTGATCTCCGTGATATTGAAGTCGGCATCGACAACAATCTTCATCTCCTCCTCACCCAGTTCATGGCGCTGCATGGCGAGGGCTGAGCACTCCTGACGAGCCACACGACGGACAGCCTCAGGATCGCAGAGGATATCGCTATCCATAAGCAGCACCTCCTGGCCATGAAGCTCCTGCATGGCAAGCCAGAGGGAGAAGATATTATTATTATGCTCGTAATCGGGATTATCGATATAGGATATCCTTGAACTTCCCAGGAAATCACGGATCATATTGGCGCGATAGCCTGTGACCACGAGAAAATCGGTGATACCGGCAGAGGACATTGCATCGACGGTGCGTTGAAGCAGGGTCTTGCCCCCAACTTCAAGCAGACACTTGGGCTTGGTGTCTGTTAGAGGTCGGAGCCTCTTCGCCATTCCGGCAGCAAGTATTACTCCTATCATCCCAGAACCTTCAATATGGTATCCACTACGGTCTGTGTCTGTTCCTTGCGGCCAAGGGTAATACGCAGACATGACTCCAGACCCTTATCTGACATGAACTTGATCTTGTAGTTCTGGTCGGCAAGGGCTTTCTGTAATGCCTCCTTAATCTCAACAGGATACTTGATGAGGATGAAGTTGGCAACAGACTTATAAACCTTGAATCCTGGTTTGTCGCCAAGTTCCTTCTTGAAGAGTTGACGCCCCCACTCCATATCATCGGCTACACGACGATAGTGGTCATCACTCTCGAGGGCAGCAAGAGCCACAGCCTCTGAGAAGCGGTTGTAGCCTAAGTACTTGTTGATATAGCTGATGAAATGTGTATGTCCCTGACCAATGAATCCGAAACCACAGCGCAGGCCTGGCAGACCGTAGAACTTAGAAAGTGTACGTGAGATAATCAGGTTGCGATACTTGTTTACCAATGGAGCGATATAGTCGGTATCGCTGGTGATGAAGCTGGCATAAGCCTCATCTACAAGTACCATGGTATCATCAGGGATGTTCTCCATGATACGGCCTATCTCTTCGCTTGTCAGGCTGTTGCCGGTAGGATTGTTGGGCGATGCCAGAAGAAGCATGCGGGGATGAATACGGTTTGTGTACTCGATAACCTCATCTACATCGTAGGCAAAGGTGTCATCTTTCTCATAGAGGGGATACATCTCGAAGGTGCCATAGCACTCGCTGGCTACCTTATTGTAATACCACCATGAGAACTCCGGGATAAGGATCTTCTTGTTGTCACCCTTCATCAGATAATAGTGGATGGCATTCTTCAGAATGTCTTCACCACCATACGCCAGGAGTACCTGTTCCTCAGGCACACCATAAATCTCACTGAGACGTACTGATATAACACTTTTCTTACCCTGATCGTAAATACGGGTATAGAAGCAAAGGGTCTTCGGATCAAAGTTCTTTATCGCGTCAACGACCTTCTGACTAGGTTCAAAATTAAACTCGTTTCTATCGAGGAAATTCATTTTCTGTTCCATATAATGTATAATTTGGGTGCAAAGGTACAAAATAATTGAGAATAAAGGATTAATAGTTAAGAGATTTTTGTATCTTTGCACCATATTTTTTCAAAATATGAACAAAAAAGAGACATTCGGAGAGATTATACGCTTTGGTATCGTGGGGACCTTGGCAGCAGGTGTCCATTATGCCATATACTGGATTCTACAGCATTGGATAAATGTCAATGTGGCATATACCATCGGATACGTTCTCAGTTTCCTGATGAACTACTATCTCTCTGCACACTTCACTTTCAAGGAAAAGACATCTGCGAAGAACGGTCTGGGATTCGGAGCAGCGCATCTGACAAACTACCTGTTACACATGGTGCTCTTCAACTTCTTCCTCTGGTTAGGACTAAGCCGTGAGTTGGCACCTATCGCGGTACTCTTAATAGCAGTTCCCACCAACTTCATATTAGTAAGATTCGTTTTCAAGCATCTGAATAAGAAATGAACAGACGACTCACCATAGGATATGACGCCAAACGTATCGTAAAGAACGGTACAGGACTGGGCAGTTACGGCAGAACACTCATCAATGACCTTTCTGCCAACAGTTCGCTTAATCTTCGTCTCTATGCTCCAGATAAAGGCCGCAATGACCTGCGAGGACATATTGTTACGAGAGACAATCTGCAATTCTGCTATCCCAAGCGTTCCGGTATTCCTTTTGAGAAAGCCTTCTGGAGATCAAAGGGGATAGTCAAAGACCTGGTGAAGGATGGAGTTCAGATATATCACGGACTGTCGGGAGAGTTGCCTTTCGGCATCAGCAGGAGTGGTGTCAGGAGCATTGTTACTATACACGACCTGATATTTTTGCGTCATCCCGAGTTTTATAATTGGATAGACACCAAGATCTACGCATGGAAGTTTTTTCAGACCATACGTGAAGCAGATCATATCATCGCCATAAGCGAATGTACAAAGCGGGATATTATTGAGTTCGGCAACATCGAAGACAGCGAGATATCTGTTGTGTATCAGAGTTATTCACCCAGTTTCAGACGACAGGTATATGACAAGGAAAGCTCTTCGCTTCCTGAAAGGTATATCCTTAACGTTGGGTCTATAGAGGCAAGGAAGAATGTTCTTTTGGCTGTAAAGGCGATGCACTATCTGCCAGAGGAGCTACATCTCGTGATTGTCGGGCGACATACCAAGTATACTGATAAGGTATCGGAATATGTCAGGAGCCATCAGCTTGAACATAGAGTACATATACTTCACGGAGTAAGCAACGACCTATTGCCAGCAATCTATGCAGGAGCAGAGAGTTTTGTGTATCCTTCTGTCTATGAGGGTTTTGGAATCCCCATCATTGAGGCAATAAGCAGTGGACTACCAGTAGTAGCATGTACTGGTTCATGTCTGGAAGAGGCAGGAGGACCAAGTTCTATTTATGTAGACCCAGACGATGAGAGGGCTATGGCGAATGCTATTACGATGACCCTTAGAGGTGCAGAAGGCCGTCAGCAACGTATAGAGCGCAGTCAGGAGTACATTCGACGTTTTGAGGGACGTGATGTAGCTTCACAGATTGTTGATTTATATAATCGCCTCATTTAGAACTTCCAACGAAGCTGGAGATCCAGATCTGTAAGTGAAGAGGCTTTGACCTGCTGATAGCTTGTGCCTATCTCCGATCGGTCGAAATAGTTTGTTGTACCTATTTTTGCCGTAAGCATCAGACGCTTTCCAATATTTGCACGTCCCATCATCCAATATCGGATGCCCTGACCATAGTATTGGCTTAAACTATAGTTATAAAGCGGCCCCTGTTCGTAGAGGTATATCCTACTGTCATAGTCATCTGTGTGAAAATAGCCGAATCCCGCATGAAGTCGCAACCATCGATATGTGAATCCTAATGTCTCGCTAAGCATATAGCCCCTATGCCGGTCAGCGGAGGTAATCATACTGAAATCCAACTGAGTGCGACTGAGAATCCTGCCTTCAGATACTGCAGTAATACGTCCTCGATGTTCATTCAGGTTAATCAGGTTCTCATTATTATCCTTCTGACGGATACGAAAGCGATATCTCCCAGAGAGAGTCCATTTATTACTGGTATAAGTCGCCTGTAGGAGATTATCCCACGAATGGGATGGTTGGGAAACCTGATAGCGTGGATAAGGGAAATATGCGTAATCAGTATAGACAGATATATTCCATCTTGGTGAAGGTTTCCACGATGCTCCGAGATATATGCCATTCTCATTCTGAATCCTGCCCCCATCGCTGAAACATCGCGAATAGAGAGATGTATAGCGATAAGAGTAGAAACGATGGAGGGCCATCATGCTCATTTCGCCATTAAGCCTAAGACTAAGGCTGTTGACTGATGCAAAGGCACCATCTTTATTGATAGCCGTCTCCCCATTGAAAGAGAAACGAGGATGTACATATCCGTAATCAGAACTAAAGTTAAGAAAAACATAGCCCTGGGGGTAGTATTTGCGATAGAGTATGTTGGTATTAGGATTTAACTCGCGATTAAGGTGAGTGCCCACAATATTCAATGCCCCATGCAGACCATGATTCTGATATCTTATGCTTCCACCAATGGTGGTATTCTTTAGATTATTTTTCTTTGATATTTCTGTCTCTGTGCGATGATAGCCAGAAGTGATTATTGAAGACACCGTTCCATCATCCTTAAGGGTTGCATCCTGATTGCGATAGGAAAAGAATGCTGTAGCAGAAAGACCTTTGGCAATGTTGATGGTAGCGCCCACTCCATTAAGATAGTCAGCAGCTGATCGTGAAGAATGAGGTCTGAGAGTGGTGGTAGAGCGTCCCAGATTCTGAAGGGCTGATAATTTTCCGAGAGCAAAGCTATTATTGATAATCAGTCCCATACCCAATGATGCACGATACTTGCCTACGACGAGATTTTCTATCCTTCCAAGACGGTTTAACTGGAGATAAGCAGAATAGAAATCATATCCCTTCCGGTTCTTATTGGCGAAGAATGGCTCTCCTGCATCCTGGGCTCCCACGATGCCTGCCTTCAGACGATTACCATAAGTAAACTGATATTTCACCCAGTGCCGATATGGATATCCAAGATAACCTGCCTCATCACCTTTTCGTTCATAAAAGGGCACACGGACTGTTGCCAATAGCTCACTTCGTCCATATTGCCTTTGTTCTTTTTCCTTTGCATCTTCATCAATAAAGACAAGACAGCAAAGCAATCGTCTCCTGTCATAATCGAGCGAACGGATCATCTGCAGTTCTGCCAAAGACTTCATAGGACCATAACGATAAATATACTCCATTATCTCCTCCACCTGTTGGGCTGAGAGGAAAGGTAACTGTTCCAGATCTTCCCGTGTGGCATGATTCAAATCCAACGGATGCTGAGCCAGTTCACACAGCATCTCGTAACTGTCCTCCCACTCGGCAGACTCCATATCCTCTGCACTCATCACCTCGTTGAGATACTTCTCCCACTGATAATCACTCTGGGCATTCAGACTGAGAGACATAGCCCAAAATACGAATACTATTTGCGCTTTCATTGTACAAAAATTTAAGTTTCACGTTGCAAAGATAGTATTTTTTTCTAAAATAAATGCAAAAAGGATACTTTTTTTATCGCCTATTCAGAAAAACTGCGTACTTTTGCATCCGTGATGATAAAGGAATGCCCATATACGCTTTGGATGATAAGAATGGTGATAACACTATTCACTATTCAGTATCCGTTATTCACTGCCTATGCCCAAGACCAGCCATTGACCTCAGATCAAGTCCTGGCAGAGATGGACTCTCCATCATTCGTTCCTACAGTAAAGGTGGGCAAAGTGCTACACGAGGGTGACAGCATACAGTACATGGAGATGAACAATGTGTACGTTTACCCACAGATAACCTTTAAGAATAAGAAGCAAGCCAAGAGCTATATGCGTCTTGTAACCAACGTAAAGAAAGTGCTACCTATAGCCAAGGAAGCCAAACAATTGCTTTACGAAACGACAGAGATCCTTGAGACTATACCCACCAAGGAAGAGAAGGATGCCCACATGAAGAAGGTAGAGAGTGAGATCTTCAAGACGTACAAACCCAAAATGAAAAAGCTTACCTATTCACAAGGTAAGCTCCTTATAAAACTTATCGACCGCGAGTGTCACTCTTCATCATACGAGATGATCCAGGCTTTCATGGGTCCTTTCCGTGCAGGATTCTGGCAGATCTTCGCCTGGTCATTCGGAGCCAGTCTGAAGAAAGGCTACGATCCCGAGGGTGTGGATCGTCTTACAGAACGGGTGGTACTGATGGTCGAGTCTGGACAAATCTGAATTACTTCTCTAAGAACAGCACTTGGATTACAGTCTGTCCCACAGCCTGAAGAGTTGTGCGGTCTATATGTGCCATATCATCATTCACAGTATGCCAGGTAGGACCGAAGCTGCTCTGTTCACAGTCGGGGTAATATGGAATAACATCGACACACGGAATCTTGGCAACGGTGTTGACAGGGATATGGTCATCGGTAATGCCTACACCATCCTTCATCGGGAAGAAACTGCCATAGCCTACCACTGAAGCAGCCTTCCACACCTTGTCGACAACAGAGCCGGCATACTGCTTAGACATATACTCCTGATAGAAATGCGCCCCCTGACCACCAACCATATCGAGAAGGATACCGAAACGGGCTGTATAGCCATCCTTATGGAGATTGGCTGACCAATACTGTGCCCCAAGAGCGAATGTATCGCCAGGATCATTGACTGTCTCCCATTGAGGATAGCCATAGTCTTCTGCATCGAAACAGATAAAGTCGACGCCTAAAGCCAATGTGTCCGGATTCTGTTTAGTACATACATCTATCTGACGGGCAACCTCTAACATCACAGCCACACCAGAGGCACCATCGTTTGCTGCCATCACAGGCTTGTGCCAATTTGCCTCATCAGGGTCGTTATCTGCCCAGGGGCGACTATCCCAGTGTGCACAGAGCAAGATACGCGATGCGAGCTCCGGCTTATAACTGGCAATGATATTAGTGCTTTTAAGCATGGTGCCGTCATAGCCCTTGAGAAGAGTCTTCTGAGGGATGACACTCATACCATACTGTTGGAACTTACTGATTATCCACTGCTCACAATCATCATGAGCCTTACTATTCATCGTACGAGG
>JAEEGL015927533.1_pt1 | contig 13402 bp, 11 predicted proteins | sample 9134231 | NCBI WGS metagenome assembly JAEEGL01 (sample SAMN16246548, study PRJNA631951) | gut metagenome | biome: gut microbiome; feature: rumen; material: fiber-attached | host: Bos | place: Iran: Karaj | collected 2018-10 | reverse complement strand
GTATGGCCGAAGGTGGGCTATCCCCCACTGGTAACGCCGTTCTCGCAGTACACGAAGAACATTGCCCTGATGAACCTCCTCACGATGGAACAGGGCAAGGGCCGCTATGCCATGATGGACGATGCCATCTGGGGCATGATCCTGGGCAAGAGCGGCAAGATTCCCGGCAAGATTGCACCGGAGCTGGTGGAACTGGCTCAGCAGCAGAAGCGCGAGTTCACCGACGTGGATCCCCATACGCTCATACCCAATGCACTCGAAGGCTTCAAGAAGGAGATGGACGAAAACGGATGGGACTACGGACAGGACAACGAGGAACTCTTCGAACTGGCCATGCACCCCGAACAGTACCGTCCCTTCAAGAGCGGACAGGCCAAGAAGCAATTCCTGGCCGACCTGCAGAAAGCCAAGGATGCCAAGCTGGGCGGTGCCAAGGTGAGCGCCGAGGAACTGGCAGCCCTGAAGCATGCCAAGGCCGACGCACTGGTATGCCCGTCGGCAGGACAGATCTTCTACGAGTTCAACGGCGACGGCGAGTGTGCTCCCTGCATTGAGCCATTCATTGGTCAGAAGTACGAAGAAGGCCAGACCTTCTGCTACCTGGTCGAGAAATGGGGCGAGATAGTTCCCATTCCCGCAGCCCTCGGCGGCAAGCTCGTTGACGTGCAGGCCAAGCAGGGCGCCAAGGTTCGCAAGGGCGACGTGCTGGCTTGGATAGAAAGAGGCTAATCTAATAGTTTAGAGTTTAGAGTTTAGAGTTTAGAATTTAGAATTTAGAGTTTGCTACCGCGCAGCAGTACATGTTGGAACGGTAGCAAACTTTATTTTGAAACAAAATTTTTGTTAATTATCTGTGGGGCGGTTAAACTTTTTTTGTTTTTAATGTCTAATAAGACAGTTGGGGAAAGATTTCCCTGGAATCAGGACACAAAAACAAACCTCTCATGTCAAGACAACGACTCACATTAGCCATTGCTTTTCTACTTCTGGCCGTGCTCCACGCAGCAGCCCAGAAGGAAACACTTTCAGGACGCATCATCGACAAGGACAGCGGCACTCCGCTGGAGAAGACAACCCTGCAACTCTACCGCATCGGGAAGAAAGACACCGTGTTTGCTGCCGGTACACTGTCGAACAGTCAGGGACGCTTCTCGATGGATGCCGGCAAGGCAGGCAACTATCTGCTGAAAGTGAGTTACCTGGGCTATAAGGACGTGATTCGTTCGGTGACGATGACAAAAGGAAAAGCCTTTCTTGCCGGAGACATCAAGATGGAAGCCGATGCCATTCAGCTCGACGAAGCTGTGGTTACGGCCAACGTGCCGAAGATGGTGGTGAAGGACGACACCGTCATCTATAATGCAGACGCATTCCGAGTGCCCGAAGGTTCGGTCATCGAGGCACTGGTAGAGGCTCTGCCTGGAGCGAAGATTGACGACGACGGCGGTATTACCATCAATGGCAAGGCGGTGAAGAGATTCAAGTTGGATGGACGCGACTTCATGACAGGCAACAACGATGCCGTGATGAAGAACCTGCCATCATACGTGATTGACAAGGTGAAAGCCTACGACGAGAAGAGCGACCTGAGCCGCATGACGGGCGTGGACGATGGCAACGACGACTTCGTGCTGGAGTTTGTGACCAAGCGGAGCGCACGTAAAGGACTACAGATGAATCCCGACATCGGCTACGGAACAGACAATCGTTACGGCATCCGACTTACGGCCATGAAGCCCTTCGGCGCCATGCGCTACACGTTTATGGGCAATGCCAACAACGTGAACGACCGTAACTTCTCAGGACGTGGCGGACGTGGACGCGGCAACAATCAGGGACAGCGAGAGACAAAGACGGGCGCACTCGACATCAGCTATGAGAACAACAAGAACCTGAAGCTGAGCGGACGTGTGACCTGGAACCGCAACGATGCCGACAACTGGAACAAAACAGCATCGGAGAACTTCGTCAACACGCGTGGCGGTGCCTTCTCAAACAGCGTCAGTCAGAGCTATTCGCGCAACAACAGCTGGACGGCCAACATGAACCTGCAATGGATCATCGACTCAATGACTACCCTGTCGTTCCGTCCCAACGTGAACATTTCTAACAACGACAGCCGCAGCTTATCCACCTCGGCCTCCTACAACGCCGATCCCTACGACTATGTGACCAACCCGCTGAGTGAAGAGGGGTTCCAGGAAATGAACAAGCTGGACCTGATTGTGAACGACCGCAGAAACAAGTCGCTCGGACATGGAAGCAACAAGGACCTGAGCTCACAGTTGCAATTGTACCGCCGTTTCGGCAACAAGGGACGGAACGTGGCACTGAGTTCAAACATCAACTATCGTGACGGAGGCAACAAAAATGCCAACCTCACGTCTGTTCACCTCTATCAGACACAGAACCAGTTTGGACAGGACTCACTCTATCAGACCAACCGATACACCAAGTCGCCGTCGGACAACATGAGTTTCTCGTTGGGCGTCACCTATACCGAACCGCTCTACATCTTCAAACGCAAGCCTACGCCCGAAGACTCCTTGCAGCAACAGGGGCAGGGGCCATTCGGACGTGGAAGGAACGGCGGTAGGCGCATGGTGGGCCAGGAGGGCATCTTCCTGCAGCTGAACTACCGCTACAGCTACAACCATCAGAAAAACGACCCGTCGACCTACGACTTCCCACCCTATATTGATCCTACGTATGCCAACCTGCTGAACGACTACAACGACTGGGGCGAGCTGTTCGGCTATCTTGACAATCCCCTGGAAATGTATCTGAGCGACCGCCTGAGCCGCTTTTCGGAACGAACAGAACATGGACATAACATTGATGTGCAGCTGCGTTTTAACCGTGAGAAGTACAACATGAACGTAGGTGTCAACATTCAGCCACAACGTTCCCACTACATTCAGCAGTACTTGGGAACGCCCATCGACACAGTGCGTACGGTGACCAACGTCTCGCCTACACTCAACCTGCGCTACCGATTCAATCAGCAGACCAACCTGCAGGTGCAGTTCCGCGGACAGACGCAGCAGCCCAGCATTACCCAGCTGCTTGAAATCTACGACGACACCAACCCGCTCAACATCAATATTGGTAATCCCGGACTGAAGCCGTCGTTTACTACCAACCTGAATTCAAACTTCCAGATGATGCGCCGACCCACGTATGTGGAGGACAGTCTGGGATTCCAGATACCCAAGGAGCAACGCCACTGGAGCTTCAGCGTGAACGGAAGCCTGCAGCACACCAGCAACGCCATAGGCAACATTGTGACATACGATGAATCGACAGGCGGACGAACCTCACGTCCTGAAAACATCAACGGCAACTGGAGTACCAACTTTGGCGGCAGCTTCAACATCGGACTCGACACGCTGAACCGATGGGACATTAGCGGCGGCATCAACGGCAGCTACCGACACCAAATTGGCTACGTGAACCTGAACCGGACGGCAATACCCGACCGCAATGTGACCCACACCTACAACCTGTCGCCATCGATGTCACTCAGTTTCCGCAACAAATGGCTGAACTTCTCGCTTAACGTACGCGGCACTTACGCACGTACTGAGAACCGGCTGCAGGCTTCAAGGAACCTGACTACGTGGAACTATAACTACGGCGGCAACACCCGCATCACCTTCCCGTGGGGGTCGGAACTGTCGACCGACTTCCACGTCTACAGCAAGCGCGGCTATTCCGACGAGACGCTCAACACCGACGAACTGATATGGAATGCCCAACTGTCACACAGTTTCCTGCGCGGCAAGAAACTCACAGTCATGCTGCAATGGTATGACATCCTGGCCGAACAGACCAACTTCAACCGCAATGTCACTGCCAACGGATGGCGTGACACTGAAGTGAATGCCATCACGTCGTATGCCATGCTGCACGTGAGCTACCGACTGAACTTCTTCGGTGGCAGCAATGGCAACGGCCCTGACGGAGAAAGAAGACAAGGAAGAGGCGGTGACAACGAACGCGGCCGCCGTATGGGCGGCGGCCAGCGTGGAGGATTCGGAGGAGGATTCGGTGGAGGCTTTGGCGGTGGCTTCGGTGGTGGAAGAATGTAGTAATCAGAGATTATACAGCAGCCACCCCATGTAGCCCATGAAGATGATGGTAAGGACGGCACCTTCCCATCGGGCCACCGTGAACTTGGTGTAGGAGAACAGCCAGATGAGCACCACCGAGACAAGCATCATGCCCAGGTCAACGACCGTGATTCCGTTGATCTGCATGGGACAGACCACAGCCGTGAGACCCAAGATGAGCAGAATGTTAAACACATTAGAGCCAATCACATTGCCAATGGCCATAGCCGAACGGCCCTTACGGGCAGCTACCACACTGGTAGCCAGTTCGGGCAGACTGGTGCCGCCAGCCACGATTGTAAGGCCGATAACACCCTGACTCACGCCCATTTCGGTGGCTATCTTCGAGGCTGCACCTACAAAAATATTACTGCCAACCACCAGGCAGGCCAAGCCTATGACCACCCAGAGCAGGCCTTTCCATACGGGAACGACAGTCAGTTCTTTCCTGTCGGACGATTCTGTATAGTTGCCTTTTGCAGCCGTAAACGTGTAATACATAAAGGCAGCAAACCCCAACAACAGCCACAGACCGTCGAGACGGGTAATGACATTGCCACGGAGATGCAGCGTCTGCCACCCGTCGGCACAGACAACCAGCATCAGTACCGAAGCTGCGACAGCAAAAGGAATGTCCTTCGTCACCGTGGAACGCGAGATGACCATTGGTGCCACCATTGCTGAACAGCCCACGATAAGCAGGCTGTTGAAGATGTTGGAACCGACCACATTGCCTACAGCCAGGTCGGGCGTGCCTTTCAAGGCCGATACCAGGCTCACGAAAAGTTCAGGGGCTGAGGTGCCTGCAGCCACAATGGTAAGACCAATGACTATTTCGGGCACATTCATCCTGCGAGCTACCGAAGAGGCTCCGTCGGTCATGCGGTCGGCACCCCAGAGCACGAGTGCCACACCTGCAATGATGAGAAGGGCATTGAGCAACATAATCCTTAAGATTTAATATTCAAATTCGTAGGTGACACTGTTGCCTTCACGGCTCACTGTCAGGGTCTTCACGCTCTTGTCAGCATTTACGACGGTGGTCAGTTCGAAAGGTTGGCCGCCTGCTACCTCGACCTTGCTGAAGACGTTGGCATTGCGGGCCATCCTGAACAGCGAAAACAGCATGTAGGGATTGCAACGCTCCACACCCAGGAGCAACTGGTTGACATCTATTGACTGGCAACGGTTGTCGTACTGGCTGTAGATGGGCTTCATGAAGAGACATTCGCTGGAACCATACCTGTCGCCTCTGATATAACGCAGGCTGTCGGCATTGTGCAGGCTGTCGGCATACAGACTCTTGATGTTGTTGACCAAATATGAATAGGCATCATAGTTGTCACCAGCCCAACGGTGTTCGATATTGAAAGCATAGCGGTTGCTGAACATGTTAAACTCGTCCTGTTCACGGAACATGACGGTGTCGCCTTCTGCAACAAGCTTTCCAATGGGCTGATAGTCGTTGGAATAGGAAGCCGTAAGTAGGCGTGAACGGTTGTTGACCGTCATCACGCCATCATAATCATTATAAGAGAAAGTCAGGTTGGAGAGCACCTCATCGTTTTTCTTCATGCTGAAGGTAAGAGGACGGCAAATCTCGTCGTAGGTGACACTGATAAGACTCCCGTCACTGCCTGTAATACTCTTCACCATGGCGGCATTTCCCAATGAACCGTCACCACGGGTGGCAAGCTGCGTGTACTTCCAGGTCATATTGGCATCATCGGGATGGTCTGTGTCGACAATCTTGAAACTGGACACACGATGCTCACCTGTCAAGTTCTGTGAGAAGATGATGGGTATGTGGTATTCTCCGCCACCATAGCCTTTCATTTCAGCCAGCGTACACCAGTCACCGTCTAAACGGGTAATTTGCCAGTTGCCATAGCTCTGCACATAAAGCGTGTCGGAAGTATTGTTGGCATAACGATAGGCATACTTGACTCCCAAGACTGGGAAGCCTGCCATGTAGTTTTCCTTGTCCTTCAGACAGGAAGTTGCAAGCAGTGATACTACTGCAAAAAGCAATAAAGTTCTGATAGTCTTCATGTTATATTAAACGTCTTTAGTTATCTTCATCATTCCAGTCATCTCCGAAATCAAAGCCGGAGAATCCTTCGAGTGCCGGACTCACAAAAGCATCCATAGCCCGGCGGTCTTTCTTTGTGGGGCGACCTGTTCCACGGGCACGATCAACGAATCCGCTGATGCGGTTCATCTCCAGCAGCTCATACTGGTCGGGAGTTGTCACGTTCTCGTAGATTTCGGGCAGCAGTTTTGCACCCACACGCTGCTCGATGGTCTTCAGGATCTTGAACGAATAGGTCACTGGCGGCTTGCGCACACTCACCGTGTCGCCCACTTTCACCATACGCGATGGCTTCACCTGCACATTGTTCACCATCACACGTCCGTTCTTGCAGGCATCGGCTGCAATGGAACGGGTCTTGAAGATGCGGGCTGCCCACAGCCATTTATCGATTCGGGCTTCTTCCGTCATTTCTTTCCTAATTTATTGAATTGGTTCATTGTGATGTCAATCCCTGCCAGCACGAAGCTCTTGATAATCTCAACGGCAGTGTCGATGCTGGGTTGCAGCTCTTTCAGTTCTTCCTCGGAATAGCGGCCCAACACCCAGTCAATCTGCATGCCTCGTGGAAAGTCGTTGCCAATGCCCATTCGCAGGCGGGCATATTGCTGGCCTATGAGCTGCTGGATGTGGCCCAGTCCGTTGTGACCACCATTCGAGCCGTTGGCTTTCAGGCGGAAAGCGCCTAAAGGCAAGGCCACATCGTCACTCACCACAAGCAGGCGGCTCTGGTCAATATTTTCTTTGCTCAGCCAGTAGCGCACGGCATTTCCGCTCAGATTCATATAGGTGGAAGGCTTCAGCAGAAGAACTTTACGCCCCTTGAGCGATGTTTCGGCCACAAAGCCGTAGCGTTTGTCCTCAAAACAGATATTGGATGCCTTGGCAAAGGCATCCAATACCATGAAACCTGTATTGTGGCGGGTCTGGTCGTACTCGTCGCCCACGTTACCCAATCCGACAATTAAGTACTTGTCCATGCTCCGATGATTACTGGGCAGCAGCCTCGGCAGCAGCAGCCGACTTCGAAGCGCGGGTCTCCTTCACTGAGCAGACAACCACCTGAGCGGAAGTAGCCAGTTCGAGTCCCTCGAAGCTCAGCTCGCCGACCTTGATGGCCTTACCCAGACCGAGGTTGGTCACGTCGATATTCAGGATTTCGGGAATCTGCTTGTAGGGAGCCGTTACGTCGATCTTACGGATCGAGAGGTTCAGCTTACCACCTTCGCGCACACCCTGAGCCAGACCGTTGAGCTTCACGGGAATACCCACAGTGATGGGCTTCGTATCGTTGATCTCAAAGAAGTCAGCGTGCAGCAGTGCATCGGTCGTGGGGTGGAACTGCAGTTCCTTAATAATGGCCTTGTGCTCCTTGCCGTCGATGTTCAGGTTCACAACGTAGACGTGAGGCGTGTAGACAGCCTTGCGCAGCTCAGAAAATGAAGCAGAGAAAGCCAGTGCCTGAGGCAGACCATTCTCGCCCTTCACTTCACCATAGAGGTTGCAGGGAACCAGACCTTCTTTGCGCATCATCTTTGAGGCTTTCTTGCCAGTAGTCTCACGCTTCTGGCCATTGATTGCAATTTCTCTCATAACTTTAATGTGTTACTCTAAATTAAGTTGTTAATAATGTTACTTTGCTTAATTCACCATCACACGAATTCTTAACGATTTTCGTCGTGCTTTTGCGAAAAGCGGTGCAAAGGTAAGAAGAAAATATGAATTACAGGACATGAATAATAAGTTTTTTTGTAAAAAGACCCCTTTTTTTTTGCTTAATAGCGGAAAAATGCCTAATTTTGCAAACGACAACAATAAAAATAGAGATAAAGCATACATGATTAACAGGGAAATCATAAGAATTAAGATTGTTCAGTTAACCTACGCGTACTATCAAAACGGTAACAAGAACATTGACACAGCCGAGAAGGAACTATTTTTCAGTATGTCGAAAGCATACGACCTTTACAACTATCTGCTTGCCCTGATAGTGGCTGTCACCAAGGAATCGCGTCGCCGTCTTGAGATAGCTCAGGGCAAGGCCCGGCGTGAAGGTACAGCTGAACCCTCCCAGAAATTTGCCTTCAACCGCTTTGCCCTGCAGTTGGAGAGCAATCGCCAGTTGGCCGACTTCATGTCGGCCCAAAAACGCACATGGGAAGACGACCTGGAGTTTGTAGGTAAGTTGCTGGAGCAGATTGAGCAGAGCCAGATCTACAAGGAATACATGGATAGCAAGGAAGATGACTATGCCATTGATCGCGAGTTGTGGCGTCGACTCTACCGTACGCTCATTCAGGAGAACGATGACCTGAATACGTTGCTGGAGGAGCAGAGCCTGTACTGGAATGACGACAAAGACGTGGTCGACACCTTCGTGCTGAAGACCATCAAGCGCTTCGACGAGAAGAACGGCGCCAAGCAGGAACTATTGCCCGAATACGATAGCGAGGAGGAAAAGGACTATGCCCGCAAGCTGTTCCGTGCCACCATTCTCAATGCCGACGAATATCAACGCTTCATGAGTGAGGCATCACACAACTGGGACTTCAGCCGTTTGGCCTATATGGATGTGGTCATCATGCAGATAGCCATTGCCGAGATGCTCACCTTCCCGAGCATACCGCTGAGCGTGACCATCAACGAGTTTGTAGAGCTGGCCAAGTTCTACTCCACCCCACGCAGTGCCGGCTATATCAACGGCATGCTCGATGCCATTGCACGCCATCTGATCAAGACCGGACGTATGCTGAAGCAGATGCCAGAGGCCAAAGACTCGAACGAAAAATAAACAACATTATTTATAAATATGACAAACATGATTCTTGCAGCCCAGGCTGCACAAGGTAGCGGAATGAGTATGATCCTGATGATGGTGGCCATCTTTGCCATCATGTATTTCTTCATGATTCGTCCGCAGCAAAAGAAGCAGAAGGAGATTCAGAAGTTCCAGAACGAGCTGACGGAAGGCACACAGGTGATTACCGGTGGCGGCATCTACGGAACGGTAAAGAGCATCGACCTGGCAAAGAACGAGGTCGAGGTGAAGATAGCCCGCGACGTGGTCATCAGGGTCGACCGAGCCTACGTGTTCAAGGATCCTTCAAGCACACCGCTACAGAAATAATCAGCTTTCAACAACGACAGTTCTGTGAAGGCGGGCAACATTTTCAACAAATTCAGTAATTTCCTGTTCAGCCGAGCTAACAGGGAATTTCTGGTTTTTTTGTTCTTTTTCGTAGTGGCAGGCATTTTCTGGCTGTTCATGACACTCAACAAGAACTACGAACAGGAACTGCGCATTCCCGTCAGATATACCAACGTGCCCAAGCGGGCAGTGCTCACATCGTCTGAAGTAGACACTGTGAGAATGACAGTGAGCGACAAAGGCTATGTGCTGGCCACCTATCTTTACGGAAATGCCATCAAGCCCGTCGAACTGAGTTTCCACAACTATGCCAGCCAGTCTGGCAAGGGCAGTGTGCCCACATCGGACATCATCAAGATGGTCAGGCAAGAACTGGCATCGTCAACGAAAATCACCGGTGTGAAGCCCGAACGTCTCACCTTCTATTATAATTATGGTGAGAAAAAGATTGTCCCCGTGCAATATCGGGGCGTAGTTACTCCCGAAGACATCTGTTTCATATCCAATGTGGAGTATCAGCCCGACAGCGTGACCATCTATGCCTCGAAAGACCTGCTCGACAGCATCAATGTGGTCTACACCGAAACGCTGAACTTCACCGACTTCCACGACACACTGATTGTTCATCCCCGACTGGCTACCATTCATGGTGTGAAAGCCATTCCTGAACATGTGACCATCCGCTTTGCCACCGACGTGCTTACTGAGGGCACCATCGACGACGTGCCTGTCGTCGGCATCAACATGCCCCAGGGCAAAGTACTCCGCACTTTTCCTGCCAAGGTCAGCGTACACTTTGTCACTGGCATGAAGACCTATCGCACCCTGTCTACAGAAGACTTTCTTATCGTTGCCGACTACGATGAGCTGCAGAAGGACATGTCACCCAAATGCAACATCTACCTGCAACGGGTGCCCGATGGCATCAGTCGTGCCCGTCTGGATCTGAAACAAGTGGATTACCTGATTGAAGAAAAGAAAACGACTCCTTGAAGATGAAGATAGGTATTACCGGTGGCATCGGCAGTGGGAAGAGCTATGTGTGTAGGCTTCTACAGCAGCATCACGGCATTTCGGTCTATGACTGCGACTCGGCTGCCAAACGTCTGATGCGCAGCGACGAACAGCTTCGTCTTCAGCTCACCCGGCTCATTGGCTCTGACTGTTACACTCCCGACGGCCAACTGAACAAGGCTTCAGTGGCCCGTTTTCTGCTGGCCTCCCAGGAGAATGCACAAGCCATCGATGACATAGTCCATCCTGCCGTCTTCCGTGATTTCGAGGAGAGCGGCTATCAATGGATTGAGAGTGCCATCCTCTTCGAATCGGGCATCGACAGGATGGTCGACCGTGTGGTGGTTGTCACTGCCCCCGAGGAAGTGCGCCTGCAGCGGGTCATGCAACGCGACGGCATCACTCGTGAAAAAGCTTACGAGTGGATGACCCGCCAGTTGCCGCAGGATGAAGTACGACTCCGTGCAGACTTTGAAATCATCAACGACGGAACAACACCCCTCGTTCCGCAGATAGAGAAACTAATTGAAACAATACAACAAATAAAAGAAAAGTAATTATGCAACAGACCATTTTAGCAATCGCAGGCCGTCCCGGCCTCTACAAACTTGTATCGCGTGGCAACAATAACCTCATTGTCGAAGCACTCGACGACACCCACCGCCGTCAGCCCGCATTTGCCACCGACCGCATCACCTCGCTGGCCGACATCGCCATGTTTACCGATACCGACGATGTGCCCCTGACCGACGTGCTCGAAAATCTGAAGACCCTGGAAAACGGACAGAAGGTAAGCCTTGACTACAAGAAGGCCAGCGGCGATGAGCTGCGCGACTATTTCGCAAAGATACTGCCCGACTTCGACCGTGAGCGCGTTCACAACAGCGACATCAAGAAGCTGCTGCAGTGGTATAACATCCTGATTGAGAACGGCATCACCGACTTCAAGTCAGAGGAGGCAGAGCAGGAGCAAGCAGAGACCGCAGAATGAACAGGACAGTCATTACCCTCGTAGCCGCTGCCATGCTGACCATTACTGGCAGTCAGGCTCAAGCACAGGAAGACGTGAGCATCGGCAAGCAGAACATTACCATTAGCGATGGCCGAATGACCCCTGAAGCCCTATGGGCCATGGGGCGCATTGGCAGCTATGCCGCCTCGCCTGACGGCACCCATGTCGTCTACCAGGTGGCCTACTACAACGTCAAGGCCAACAAGAGCCACCATGTGCTCTACATGATGGACATCAACAGCATGGACAAACAGCTGCTGACCCAGAGCAGCAAAAACGAGACCGACGCCCAGTGGCTTGACAACGAGACACTGGCCTTCATCACTGGAGGTGAGGTGTGGGCCATGAAACTCGACGGCAGTGAACGCCGCCAGTTGTCGAAGACCGACGGTAAGGTCGAAGGCTTCATGTTCTCGCCCGACCGCCAGAAGGTCATCATCCTACAGAGCATTCCTTTCCATGAGGTCATCAAGGAGAATCCCAGCGACCTGCCAAAAGCCACGGGCCGACTGGTCACCGACCTGATGTACCGCCACTGGGATCACTACGTGGAAAGCATCCAGCATCCCTTTGTCTTCAACGTAGGCGATGGTTATGCTGTCGCTGCAAATGGCAAGGACATCCTTGCCTCCGAACCATACGAGTGCCCCATGGAACCCTTTGGCGGCATGGAGCAATTGGCCTGGAGCCCTGATTCAAAGCAGATAGCCTATACCTGCCGCAAGAAGACAGGAACCCAGTACAGCATCTCGACCGACTCCGATATTTACCTCTACGACGTAGAGAGCGGACAGACAAGGAATCTCTGCAAGCCCGCAGACTATAAGGAGCCTAAGACCGACCCCACCAAGACCCTGAAGCACCAGACCGTCAACGCCAAGGACAACCTTCAGAACAACGTGGGCTACGACCAGAACCCCAAGTTCTCGCCCGACGGCCACTATGTGGCCTGGCTCTCGATGGAGCGCGACGGCTATGAGGCTGACCGCCAACGTCTGTGCATCTACGACCTGCAGCAGCAGACTAAGACCTACGTCACCGAGTCGTTCGACTCCAATGTTGACGACTACTGCTGGGCTCCCGATTCGCGTACCATATATTATATAGGTGTGTGGCACGCCACTGAGAACCTGTATGGCGTGACGCTCATGCAGGAACAGTCGAAGAAGAAATCCCAGACCACAAGGCTCAGGTCTAAGGTCACACGGCTGACGAAGGACTGGGCTGATTTCGGCTCGCTGCAGATGCTCGACGGCAAGCGGTTGCTCATGGAACGCCACTCGTTCACCCAGCCCGCCGACCTCTATATCGTCTCGCCCAACATGAAGCAGCCCGACAAGACCTTCTTCATTCAGCTGACGAGGGAGAACGAACACATCCTTTCCCAGTTGGGTAAGCCCAGTGTCATGCAGCACTGGGTAAAGACCACCGACGACAAGGAGATGCTCACATGGGTCATCCTGCCACCCAACTTCGACGCATCGAAGAAGTACCCCACCCTGCTTTTCTGCGAAGGCGGCCCGCAAAGCCCCGTCTCACAGTTCTGGAGCTACCGCTGGAACTTCTTCATCATGGCCTCGCAGGGCTACATCATCGTGGCTCCTAATCGTCGCGGTCTGCCTGGCTTTGGCCAGGAGTGGCTTGAGGAGATCAGCGGCGACTGGACGGGACAGTGCATGAAAGACTATCTCTCGGCCATCGACTATGCCACAGAGAAACTGCCCTACGTTGACAAAGACCGTCTGGGTGCCGTAGGAGCCTCGTTCGGTGGCTTCTCCGTTTACTATCTGGCCGGTCATCACGACAAGCGCTTCAAGTGCTTCATTGCCCACGACGGTGCCTTCAACCTTGAGGCCATGTACACCGAGACCGAAGAGAACTGGTTCTCCAACTGGGAGTATGACGATGCTTTCTGGAACCGTGACCAGACCGAGAATGCCGAGAAGACCTATAAGAACGCGCCCCACCGCTTCGTCGACAAGTGGGACACGCCCATCCTCTGCATTCACGGCGAAAAGGACTAC
>JAEEGL015135287.1_pt1 | contig 13402 bp, 12 predicted proteins | sample 9134231 | NCBI WGS metagenome assembly JAEEGL01 (sample SAMN16246548, study PRJNA631951) | gut metagenome | biome: gut microbiome; feature: rumen; material: fiber-attached | host: Bos | place: Iran: Karaj | collected 2018-10 | reverse complement strand
GGAATGGAAAATGAACCTTTTAGACTTGATGCAGAAATACTTACTGTTTTCGAAAATAAACCAGAATTGGTAAAAGAAGCTTTCGAAGGGTAAAGATTTGTAATGGGAAGAAAGAAAAATAAAAATAAAAATAATAAAAAGAATTCGGTTATTATCAAACAAAAGAATGAACAAATTGTTAACCCAAGTATTATAAAAGGTACTAAAGATAATAATTTGATTGTCTCTGAAAAAACAGAGAGTAAAGATAAGCCTGACAAGTATTCAAACACTAATATCGGTAATATAGATATTAAAAAAGATGAAAAGTCATATTGCCCAAAGAATATATTACTTAGATTTATTGATGCTATTATAGAAAAACAGATTTTAAGCAAAGTTTTTATTATTCTTTTTGCAACATTTGTTTTTTCATATGCATACAGCAATATAGAAGAAATGAATAGAAAGGCTTTATCCTATATTGGGTTAATCCTTTGTATGGTTGTTTGTTATGTTGAAATTCTTGGAATTCGTGATCATTTATGGATAATCGAAGGGAGTATCCCTTCTTCAAGAAGATGGAGAGAGGCTTTCTTTAACCCGGCTTCATTGCGAAAGTATAAATATAGAAGAGTAATTGCTATTCTTTTTGCTTACGTAGTGTTTTGTTATATTTATAAAATGAAAGCTCTTATGCCGGCAAGAGATATTTTGTCTTTTTTGGGCATTATCTTGATGATAACTACAGTATATTATGAGGTTCTTGCTATCAGAGATGAGGTTAATATGATATCAAAATCTATAAAATACTTGATAGATGAAAAAAAACAGGGACTAATGAATAAAAAAGATAATGAGGAAATATAATAATAACCTTTTTTTATTAATATTGTTTTCTTTTGTTTGTATTTTCAATGCAGCTTTTGCAATCTCTTTACCTATAGAAATTGAAGGTGATTATTCTATTCGGTTGCCAAATTCTGGAAAATATATTCGTAATTATTCTGGTAAACTTCCAGATAATATTATTATTTCAATTCCTAACGATAATAAACAAGCTTCTGATTCTATTGCTCTCATAGATGGTCACAGAATAAAACTTTTTCAAGGTGCATCATTTAAGATATCTAAAGGTTCATTTATTCCTTTATTAGGAAGATTTGAGTTTAACTCTGATGAAACTGCAACTAATTCTTTAAGTATTGTTGCTAATAACTGTAATGCTGGTTATTCTTACGGTAATTTTTTTATAGAAGTAACTCCTGATAATGGAGTTTTTTTTGCTTTAAAAAATAAGGGAAGTGCTTGGGTTAAAGATGTCAATAGAAGGGTTTTTGAATTAAAACAGGGACAACAGGTTCAAGTTCCTCTCTTTGGGGCATCTATTCTTCGAAATCATGTTGAAGCTTTTTGGGGAAAAGAGCCTTCTAGTTTTGGTCATTTAGGTGAGGTAGGGCAAGAAACCGCTTATGGTATAGTAGGAAAAGAATCTTCAGTAACTAATAAAACTAAAACTGAACAAGAAGATTCTGAATTAGATAATGATGAAGAAGAGGATGAAGAATCCGAAGATGATAATGAAGCTGAAGAAACTGACGAAACTGACGATTCAGAATAAACTTATTTTTTAATACTTTTAAAGATTAATTATTATTTCTTATAATCCGATAAAATAGTCATAAATTACCAAAAGAGGTTATTATGATTTTCTTCTGGGCTTCTATCTTTATGGTTATTTGTTTAATGGTCAAGGAAGCTGGTTTGTTAAGCTAGTTTCCTAAAATGAAAAAACCGGGATAATTATATCAACTATCTCGGTTTTTTTATTCGCTAAATTATTTTAACCCTTCTATAATAGCTATAGAAGCACTTGCACCTATTCTTGTAGCACCGTTTTTAATCATAGCTAATGCTGCTTCAGTATCTCTGACACCACCACTGGCTTTTACGCCCATGTCTGGACCAACAGCTTTTCTCATGAGGGCTATATCTTCAGGAGTGGCTCCACTTTTGTTAAAACCAGTTGAAGTTTTTACAAAATCCGCACCAGCTTTTTTAGCTATTTTACAAACTTTTGTCTTTTCTTCATCAGTAAGGAGACAGGTTTCTATTATAACTTTTACTAAAGTTCCGTTAGCAGCTTCTACAACAGCAGCGATATCTTTTTCAACAAAATCATAATTTTTAGCTTTGAGAGCACCTACGTTAATTACCATATCAACTTCGTCAGCACCATTTGCAATAGCATCACGAGTTTCTGCTGCTTTAACAAATGAAGTGTTGGCCCCAAGAGGGAAACCTATAACAGTGCAAACTTTAACTATGCTGCCTTCTAAGAGTTTTGCTGCTAAGGCTACATTTGTAGGATTAACACATACAGAAGCAAATTTATATTTTTTGGCTTCATCACAAAGCTTTGTTATTTGGTCAACTGTGGCTTCTGGTTTAAGCAGAGTGTGATCAATAAATCTAGCTAATTCTTTAGCAGTGAGAGTGGCATTCTTTTTGTCAGATTTCATCTTTAACATTACTTCCTTTGCTAACTTATCTATTTTTTCCATAATGGAAACTCCTACTTTTCTGAACTCAAAAACTAAGTTTCAGAAATTCAATACACAACATGAAAATCTACCAAATAATTATAATTCATGCAATAATAATAAATTATTTTTTCTAGCCTTAGTAAGAAAAAGAAAAAGCTTTTTAGCTTCTAAAAAGCAAAAAAACTAACCAAACTCTATGCTTGGTTAGTTTTTTATAAATCTTAGAAGTTATTAAGCGTAAGTATCGATATTACCGCCTAAGTAAGACAAAGAAGCCTGAGCTCTGTTTTCAATAGTATCTGCTCTTCTTGTTTCTGGAGAATACTGAGCAGCTTGCTGACTTTTTAGTCTTTGTGTTTCTGCTGTATTTTGAGCAGAAGGCTGATAGGTTACGTTTGATTGATATCCTGATACACCACTTACCATATCTTTTTACCTACCTTTTCTTTTTTAAATGTCATTAATATAATTGTAATCTCTTTAATAAAAAAGTGCAAGTGTATATAAGAGCTTAGAACATTAGCTTTTTCTCTAAGCTCTTATCTTTCTTACTTTTCAGAATGATCTGCGAAGTATTTAAGTAAACCGCTAGTAGAAGAGTCATGACTGCTTAAGTCTACATCTTTGCCTTCAATTAGTTCATTTTCTTCTTTTAGAATCTTCTTTGCCAAAACTTTACCAAGTTCTACGCCCCATTGGTCGAATGAGTTAACTCTCCAGATAATGCCTTGAACGAAGATTTTCATTTCATAAAGAGCTACTAACATACCAAGATTATAGGGAGTAAGTTTGTCTATAAGAATAGAGTTGGTTGGGCGGTTCCCCTTAAATATCTTATGTGGAAGAAGCATTTTTGCTCTTTCGCCAGTTATACCATCTTTAGCAAAGTCAGCTTTTACTTCTTCTTCATTTTTCCCTTTCATTAAAGCTTCAGTCTGAGCAAAGAAATTAGCCATTAATTTTACATGATGGTCACCAACTTTGTTATGGGTATTTATAAAACCAATAAAATCTGCAGGAATTAGTTTTGTGCCCTGATGAATTAATTGATAGAAAGCATGTTGCCCGTTAGTGCCCGGTTCACCCCAAATTATTGGACCGGTTTGATAATTGACCTGATTGCCGTCACGGTCAATGTATTTACCGTTACTTTCCATATCACCTTGCTGGAAATATGCTGCAAATCTGTGTAGATACTGGTCATAGGGTAGTATAGCAATACTGGCAGCATTAAAGAAGTTATTATACCAAACGCCTAATAGAGCCATAATTACTGGCATATTCTTTTCAAGAGGTGCTGTTCTGAAATGATTATCCATAGCATGAGCACCAGCAAGCAATTCTTCAAATTTGTCAAAGCCTATAGACAAAGCGATAGAAAGACCAATTGCAGACCATGAAGAGTATCTTCCACCTACCCAATCCCAGAATTCAAACATATTTGCAGTATCAATACCAAATTTTTCAACTTCTGTTTTGTTTGTAGAAAGTGCAACAAAATGATAAGCAACTGCTTTTGGATCACCGAGTTTCTTTAGTAACCATTCTCTAGCAGTGAGTGCATTAGTCATGGTTTCCTGGGTTGTGAATGTTTTTGATGCAACTATAAATAGAGTTTCTTCTGGATTTAGATTCTTTGTGGTTTCAACAAAGTCTGTTCCATCAACGTTAGATACAAAATATACTTCTGGACCGTCTGCATAGTGTTTTAAGGCTTCTGTAATCATGACGGGACCCAAATCAGATCCACCTATACCGATGTTGACTACATTTTTAATCTTTTTACCTGTGAAGCCTTTCCATTCTCCAGAACGAACTTTTTCACAGAAAGCTTTCATTTTAGCTAGAACAGCGTTAACCTGAGGCATAACATCTTTGCCATCTACTAATACAGGTTTATTGCTTCTATTTCTTAAAGCGGTATGTAAAACAGCTCTGCCTTCAGTCCAGTTGATTTTTTCGCCAGAAAACATTTTTTCTCTAGCTTCTTCTATTCCGGAAGCTTTAGCTAAATCAATTAAGAGTTTCATTGTTTCTTCATTTATTCTGTTCTTAGAATAATCTAAAAGCACATTTTCAAGCTTAATACTGAACTTATTAAATCTTTCAGGGTCTTTGGCAAACATATCTCTCATATGAGAATCTTTGATAGCTTCATAATGTTTTTGAAGAGCCTGCCATTCTGCGGTTTGAGGTAGGGTTTTACCAGCTTTTAACTGGTTGTCGATAGAACAATTCATCTTTATTGCCTCCAGATTATTAAAGGTTGAATTATTAGATTGTGTATTTTGAGCAAATACAAAAGAGTTATTAGACATTAAAAAAAGAGAAAAAAGTATTATTAACGAGCTTTTATGTTTTATCATTGCTTTCCTTTTTTTTTAGCTAAGAAAATAAACCTTAACTAATAAATTTTGATAAATTCATTATAGCACAACAGACCAATGAGGCAAAAGTAAACTTTTTAAGGGAAAAAACTTGATTAATTTTATTTAAGGTGTTAGTATATAAAACACAAAGAGCGATGAATCAATTCGATTCTAGCAAACGGGGCGTAGCGCAGTTGGTAGCGTACTTGAATGGGGTTCAAGTGGTCGCTGGTTCGAGTCCAGTCGCCCCGATTTTAAAAAAGACCTGTCACTTATGTGGCAGGTCTTTTTTTATGTTTAATTATTTTATATTTTTTTGCAGTAAAAAAAAGACCTCGCTTAATAGCGAGGTCTTTTTGGGTCTTAGGTATTATGTTACATTGACCAACTTGAGCATTGGCATGAAAACTGCCATAACGATACCACCAATTACGATACCGAGAACAACGATAACTAACGGTTCGATTACTGAGGTAAGACCTTTAACAGCAGTATCAACTTCGGTGTCATAGAAGTCTGCAATTTTAGTTAACATCTTGTCTAATTCACCTGTTTCTTCTCCAACTGCAATCATTTGAACAACCATTGGAGGGAAAACGCCGGAGCTCTTCAGAGGTTCTGCAATTGATTCACCTTCTCTGATTGATATACGGGTTTTATCAACCGCGTCTGCGATAACACAGTTACCGGCAGTTTGGGAAGTAACTTCAAGAGCTTGCAAAATCGGAACACCAGAGGAAATAAGAGTACCTAAGGTTCTTGTGAATTTTGCAACAGCAACTTTTCTCATCATCATTCCAAGATTTGGAACTTTAAGAATATATGTATCCCAAAGTCTGCTTCCTGTTTTGGTTTGGAAAAACTTCCAAATCATGAGAGGAACAAGTATCAAAGCTGGAATAACTACGAACCACCAACCTACCATGAAGTCAGAAGTTGCAAGAAGAACTCTTGTTGCTAGAGGAAGTTCGACGTTCATACCCATGAAGATTTCTTTAAACTGAGGCAAAACGAACATAACCAATGCAACAACAACCGCAAATGCAATTGTAAATACAACTACCGGGTATGTCATAGCACCTTTAATTTTCGCTTTGAGTGCTTCAGAGCTTTCAAGGTAATCTGCTAGTCTTTCAAGAATTGTATCAAGAATACCACCTATTTCACCAGCTTTTACAAGAGAACAAAACAAATTGTTGAATACTTTTGGATTTTTTTCTAGTGCCTTAGAAAAAGTAGCACCACCTTCAACATCTGTTCTTATTTGGTTAATAACTTTTTTGAAATATGGATTTTCAGCTTGAGACTGTAAAATTGTTAGACATCTTACAAGAGGAACCCCAGAACCAATCATTGTTGCAAACTGTCTAGCAAAGATACTAACTTCTTGTGAGCTAACACTTCCACCAAAAAGTGAAAATCCTCCACCGCCTCCGCCTTTCTTTTCTTGGATGTTGATTACAAAATATCCTTTTTCACGGAGTTTACTAATACAAACTTCTTTGTTTTCGCACTCCATTTCGGAAGAGACGATTTTTCCATCCCAGTTTTTGGCTTTATATGCAAATGTCGCCATAAAACTATACTCCTAACTTCAATGTTTAAATATGTAAATGATAAGAGATTTCAAAATATTGTATCACAAATGTTAATAGAAAGATACTATTTAATTAAAGTAACAAAAAATAGTCTAAAATCAAGTAAAAATTATACTAAAATGATTTTAGCATAAAAAAATTACTTTAGTAAAGGGTATTATAATGAAAAAAGTAGACATAAAAATAAAGATGGGATAGTATATTCGGCATGAAAACTTTGGTGTTTGCAGAAAAACCTTCCGTAGGAAAAGATATTGCACGAATTTTAGGTGCAACTATTAGAGGTAATGGTTATCTAGAAGGTAATAATTATATTGTTACTTGGGGTTTTGGACATTTAGTTGCTTTGGGTCACCCTGAAGTGCAGAATTCCAATTGGAAAAATTGGAATATGAATATTCTGCCTATGATTCCTAAAGAATGGAAATGCGTTGTTTTGCCAGCTTCAAAAGAACAATATGATAATGTTGCCAATCTTTTTAACCGTTCAGATGTTGATTGTCTTATTAATGCCGCAGACGCTGGAAGGGAAGGGGAATTAATCTTCAGACTTGTTTATCAGCAGTGTGGTTGTAAAAAACCATTTAAAAGACTTTGGATATCAAGTATGACTGATGAGGCTATAAAAAGCGGATTTGAAGATTTAAGACCAGGTGAAAAATATGATAATCTAGCCAAAGCTGCTGTTTGTCGAAGCAGAGCTGATTGGCTGGTTGGCATGAACTTAACCAGAGCTTATACCAAGAAACTTAATACAATGTTTACTTTGGGCAGAGTGCAGACACCGACATTGTGGATGGTAGTTAAAAGACACGACGAAATAACACATTTTGTTCCTAAAGATTATTGGGAAGTAGAAGCCTTCTTAGGAGATTTTACTGCTCAGTGGTTTTCGCCAGAGGCTGATGAATATCCGACAAGAATAGATTCTTTTGAAAAAGCTACAGAATTAGCGGAAAGAGTAAAAGGAAAAACCGCTATAGTCGGTTCTGTTAAAAAGACATCTAAAAAACAGTCACCTCCTTCTCTGTATGATTTAACTACTCTTCAGAGAGATGCAAACTCAAAATATTCGATGACTGCTGCAGATACTTTGGCTACTTTGCAAGGATTATATGAAAAACGTAAGGTAGTTACCTATCCAAGAACAGATAGCCGTTATCTTTCGGAAGATATTTTCCCAACTATAGAAAAAAGAATTGCTGGTTTACCGCCAGAATATTCTTCTTACTTAGGTTATCTAAGAAAAAATCGTCCCAAGAAAGATAAACGTGTTTTTAATAATTCTAAAGTTTCTGACCATCATGCAGTTATACCAACGGAAAAACCTGTAAGAGATATGTCTGGCTGGAGTAGTGCTGAGAAAAGAATCTATGACTTAGTAGTCAGAAGATTTCTAGCGGTTTTCTATCCTGACCATCAATATATGTCAACGGTTGTGGTTGTTAAAATAGATGAAGATAGCTTCAAGGCAACAGGAAAAGTTGTTACAGATGAAGGGTGGAGAGTTCTTTACCCTAAGAAGCAATTGCAAGCTAATCAGACAGCTATAAATGAAAAATCTTCTGATTCTTCCGATGATGAAGACAATATTCAAGCTCTTCCAGAATTAAAAAAAGGTGATAAAAGGCTTGTTGTTAACTCAAATCTGTTAACGAAGAAGACCAAACCTCCTTTGGCTTACACTGAAGCTACTCTTTTGCAGGCTATGGAAACTGCTGGTAAAATGGTTGAAGATGAAGAGCTTCGAGAAGCTATGAAAGATGGGGGCTTGGGGACTCCAGCTACTAGAGCAGAAATAATTGAAAAACTAATAAAAGTTGGTTATATGTTTAGGGATAAGAAAAAGCTTATTCCAACAGAAAAAGGGATTAATATCATAAATAATGCTGAGCAAGAAATTATCAGTCCTGAATTAACAGGAAAATGGGAAAAGAGACTGGCTGATATTTCTCATGGTCAGGATAATGATGCAGAATTTATGAATGATATTTCTGAATTTGTAACAAGAATAGTTGGAAAAATTAAAACTTCAAATATTCTTAAAAATTTAGCTTCTTCCATTAAAAACACTTATGGTGGTTGGAAAAATACCAATGCTGTCGGGGAGGCAGAAGTATTAAAGAAATCAGAAGCTACTAAATCTCCGTCAATTCCGAAGCCAACAAAGATTGTAAAAAAAGATTCGAAGCCTATAACAAGAGAAGTAATTGCTCCTTGTCCTGCTTGTGGAAAAGGCGGTATAATAGAGGGGCAACGTGGCTTTGGTTGTAACAGATTCAAGGAAGGCTGTCACTATGTTGTTTGGAAAGAAATGTATGGGAAAAAACTTTCAAAAAGTGCAATTAAAGCTTTGATAGAAGGTAAACCTACAAGAGTAATGAGTGGCTTTAAACTTGAAGATGGAACAATAGTCTCTGGTAGAATTAAAATGAAAGATGATAAAAGCGGGATAGAGCTTGTTTGGGTTGCAAATCCAAGTCAGGAAAAGTAATGGATCAGTTTTTTAGACTAGTAGTATATATTATAGCAGCAAATGTAGCTTATTTAGTTTTTTCCCTTATTAAGCAAGGGTTTAAACATTATTCAAATTATATAGCTGAACTATTGTTTTTTGTCATTATTTTGTTATGGCTTTTACATAGAGGCATTGATCCTGTATGGGTATTTCTTGCTGGAGTCTTAGGCGTAGTAATACTTGTTATTATTCCTATTTTTCTACAGAGCAAAATAGATTCATTAATGGCTGAAAACAGATATGATGAAATTTTGTTTTTTGCGAAACTGAAAGCATCAATAGCTTGGAGTTACCCTAATTCTCATTTGGAAGATATGGCAGAAATAGCAGATCGTTATGCTGAAACTCCTGTTAAAATGACAGAAAAACTGAAAGAGCTTCTGGATCGCGGTGAACCCTATGATGGAATGACCAGACTATTTTTGGGATTAATTCATTTTAATAATAGAAATTTCAATGATTTGATAAATGATTTGCGAATTCCAGATAAATCCTTTGATGAACATAGCTTTGAAGAATTGCTCTATTTGATTAGAGCTTATTTAGAGACCACTAGATATGATGAAGCTGTTGAAGCTCAGATTGCTTTAGAAAAGAAGATATTCGAAAAATCAGATAATAAAGCTGAACGTATGACTAATGCTGTTATTAATAGATTTGTTTTCTATGCATTTATGGGTTGGAAAGACGAATATGATTCTTTTCTTAATTCTAATGAAGAAGGGTTAGATAGGTTACCAAAAGAATTAAGAGATTTTTGGCGAGGTGTTTGTTATTTTTATTCTGGCTCTTATGACGAGGGCGAAAAACAAATGAGAGAAGTTGTTGATAAACTTCCAGAAGAAGCTTTTGTTTTTAAAGAATTTATGCAGAAACGTATGACTGGTATGTTGGAACATAAGTTTTTCTTTAATGAACATGTTTTGCCAAAGCTTAAAGAGTTACATGAAAAATATAATAAAAAATTAGCAGGAATAATACAAAGTTCCATTTCAGAAGATGAAAAAATAATACCTCAAAATAAAGTTACCAAAGCATTGTCTTTTGTTATTCTTGTTATATCAGTAATCTATATTATAGTTTTTAATATTAATGACAGTATTGAATTGATTAATATGGGAGCAACAAGCTCTTTTCTTGTTAAAAATGGTGGAGAATACTTCAGATTAGTAAGTTATATATTCGTTCATGTAGGTATACTTCATTTGATAATGAATTTGCTAGCTTTAAGATACTTCGGTCCTCCTGTTGAAACAGTTGCCGGTTGGCCTGCTTTATTACTTGTTTTCTTTGGTAGCGGAATCGCTGGTGGGGCTTTATCTGTTTATATGGGGAACTCATTAACTGTAGGAGCTTCCGGTGGAGTTCTAGGACTGCTTACTGCTACAATAGTCTTTGAATTATTTAAAATAAAGGGAAGCGGGAATTTTTCAGAACAATCTAACTTTTCAACTTTAATATTTATTTTGGGCATTAATATTGCTTTTGGTTTCTTTGAAAGCGGAATAGACAATTACGCCCATTTTGGTGGTCTAATTGGAGGAGCCATTCTTGGAATGCTTTATATTATTCCAATTAAAGTGCCTATTATAAAGAAATTTGCAAATTTATTCTCAATTATGTTTACGATAATTCTCTTGGGTTTTACTTTGCAGCAACACATTTCATTGTTTAAATCCAATAGTTTTTATCCTTTATCTGTTAAAGAATATCAATCTTGCGATGTTGCTTCGTCTTCAATAAAACTGGAAATTCCAACAACTTGGAAAGTAGAAGATAGTATTAAACCCTATGATTTAACAATTAAAGGACCATTTGGGGAAAAATTAACCATTGGCGTTAGACCAAATTCTTTAGCCCCAGAGTCTTACCTCAAGGAATATGTTGAACAAAATAATATAGAACTAGAAAAGGAAAATGAGTTAGAACTGATTTCTATTATAGGTCCAGAACCAGTTTCTATTAAAGATAACACATATCGTGTAATTTGGAATTTAAATGCTTATGGTAGAAAAGCTTCGTTAGAAAACCATCTGATTTTTGAAGAAGGTTATATTTTCGTGACCAATTTAATAGTGACTACTGTTCATACTAGTAATTATGACCCAATTATTAATCATGTAGTTTCTACTTTAAAATTGAAATAAAACTTTTTTGCGTACCCCCTTGAAATTGATTAATAAAAGATATACATTCCTTGTTAATAGATAAAAATAAGGGGGCTTTTCTTTAATGAGAAACCATATTAAGTTTGTTGCTTTAACAGCAATGTTGTCTTTACCTGTTGGTTTATTAGCTGCAGAAGATAGCTGGTATAATCCAAAAAGCTGGTTTAATAAGGATAAAAAAAATACCTCTACTACAGTAACAGGTAATGTAGAATCAATAAAAGACCAAGTAATATTCAAAACTTTTGATGGTCAGACTTTATTACTTATTGGTAAAAAAGCTACTAAAGTTGGCGAATGTGGAACCAATGTTAAAATACGTGTTTTTGGTAATGTTTATAAACCTTCTGATAAGTATCCTACAGGTGCTTTACAGGTTCGTAATTACAAAGTATTAGATGAAGCTGCCGCAACATCTCCTATAGTTGCTACTGAAGATAAAGAAACCGTTAGTAACGAACCAACTCCAGAACCATACGAAGAACCATCTCTCGAAGCAGCTCCAGAATTAGCTGAAGAAACAAATCAAGAAATTACAGCAACACAAGAAAAAGATGATGTTGTTGTTGAAGTAAAAGAAGAACCAGAAGAAGAAGTTGTAGTTGAAAAAACAGCTAAAACATATGTTGTTCAATCTGGTGATACACTTGGAAAGATTAGTTCTAAGTTATTTGGAACTACAACAAAATGGAAAAAGATTGCAGAAGCAAATGGTATAACTAATCCAAAACACTTAAAAGTCGGTATGACTCTTAAGGTTCCAGAACTCTAAGATAACAATGAATAAACAAAGACGATTTATTATATTCCCAATAAGTCGTCTTTGTCTTTTTTTATTGATTTTTTCTCTTTGTTTTTCAAGTTTGGTTTTGGCTGAAATTGAAGAAATAAGCGCAAAATCAAATGCTATTAAATATGAAGACGTTTCTGGTAGTGGTGTTTACCCTTATAATTTTAGGCTTATAGATAATTGCCTTGCTGCTGGCGGAAGTCTTTTTAATCCTGTTTCAAAAAATAATTCTGATGAGAAGGTTAGAGAATACATTCGTTTTTTAAAGAAAATAGGAATTAATTCCTTAATGCTTTTGCATGTTCCTCTAAAAGATTCGTTAACTCCTAGATTAGAAGAATGCTGTAAAAAAGAGGGAATAGAGTTGATTAAGATGCGAATGAATGCTGAACAATTACCTAATGAGGAACAAACTGAATATTTGATGAATGCAATAGCTTCTGGAAGCTATGTTCATTGTATGTGGGGATGTGATAGAACAGGGGCAATTATAGGTAAATACCTTAGAAGTAAGGGTTATTCAGGTCGAGAAGCTTTGGAAGCTGTCGTAAATAAAGGAACCCATGCGGGTAAGCTGGGTGGCTTCAAAAGAAAAGCTGGGAACAAGAATTTATTACTTTATTTTTGGCCTGAAGTTGCCTCAGAATCTCCTGAAATATACGAAGAATTTTCTAAATAACTTATTCTGTTAATAAATCTTCTTCACTTATTCCGTCAGTATCGTAAATAAATTCATCGTCTTCGTCATCTTCTTCTTCAACTTCTTCTATAATTTCTTCAATTATTTCTTCTTCAGGTTCTTCCTCTTCTATAATTTCTTCAATAACTTCTTCAACTATTTCATTTTCTGAATTATTGCCGTTTTTCTGTTCAATTATTTCGTTTGTTGAATTATCGGTTACTTCTTCAATAACTTCTTCGATTATCTCGTTTTCTGAATTATCAGTTGCATTTAAAATAACTTCTTGGCTTATTTCATTTTGAGAAGTGTCGACAACTTCCTCTATAATTTCTTCAATAATTTCTTGTGTATTATTGGTATTATCCGTAGTTTCATTTAAATTATTATTGGTGTTTGTGTTGTCTTCACTTTTTAATTCAGTAGTTTGTGTTTGAATATTGTTATTATCATTTTGTGCCTTGGCTTTTTTCATAGCTTTAATTTTTCTTATAACAATAAATGCAATTATTATTACAATTATTATGGCAATAACAGAGCATATTATTATAGTAAGTTTTTTTGATTTATTTATTTCATTAGATAACTGAATAGCTGCTTTAAATTGTGGGTTACCTTTTAGGGCTTTCAACAAATGTTTTTGAGCTTCTGTAGTATTGCGTTTTTTGGTATTATAGTAATAAAAGTAAGCTAAACCATAATTCCCTTCTGGGTCTTCTGGGGCATTTTCTAAAATGTTTGAAGCGTAGCTTCTT
>JAEEGL014519796.1_pt1 | contig 13402 bp, 12 predicted proteins | sample 9134231 | NCBI WGS metagenome assembly JAEEGL01 (sample SAMN16246548, study PRJNA631951) | gut metagenome | biome: gut microbiome; feature: rumen; material: fiber-attached | host: Bos | place: Iran: Karaj | collected 2018-10 | reverse complement strand
TTTGCGCTCCTTATCCGCATAACTGTGTGCATACTCATTAGCACTTACATTACTCTTGCATTATTTCTTAATCATCTCAGCTACATTTATTGGGGCGGTCAAAACAGGCGAGCCGTCTGGTGTTCTTGATGTTCTGAACACAGTTCCCCAAAAATCATAATTGTTTTTTCCTCCGAATATGGTTGATGCCATGGATCTATCTTTCCAGAGTGGAAGTTCCCTCAGATTAATTACAAATGTTCTGATGTTTTCCCACAACTGGTCCGGTATCTTCTGCTGGAAAAGATTCTCCTCATTATACATAGTTCCTGAAAAAGCAAAATGATTTTGGACTAAGAGTCGTAAGTAAAGAACCCAGTTGTACATTATTTCCTCTTTGAATAAGCGATATGCAATCAAATGATTGTCCGGAATCGAATCGCCTCTTCCTTCAGCAATGCTGTTTTCAATTCGATGAGTTCCTATTTCCGTATCATATCGTCCCTCTAGCAGTTCTTCTGACAAAATATTACAGAGTCTTATTATCTGCTCTTTTTCCAATACACGGGGATTAAGACCTTCATCCACTCTGTAGTTTATAGGTGTAGTCAAAATCGTTTTTGCGTTTACAAATATGGACAGCAATGTTTTTTCAAATGTGCTATAGGAAAGCGGTAGTTGGGTTCCTCTTCCTTCAAAGTTGATATAGGATTGCAGTTTATTTTCAGGGCTCCTTGTAATTGCATTTTTCTGACTATTGATGACATAGACCCTAATATTACCGCGTTCACCTTTGAAATAATCCACAAGGTTTTGTTCTGAAAACGAATAGTTATCCTCGTCCAAAAAATGATCCTGCTGGTATTTCTTTAATCTCTCTGCATATAGAGTATCATGCAACTGCCGTACAATCGCCTTGTCAAACGCAATCTGTTTTAGCTTACTTCCTGCATTAGTATTGGTTTCAATAAGTCTTTCAACATCAGGGTTAATGAATAATCTGACAACTATTTTCCTGACACCCAGCATAATCTGTGCCACAGCTTTATGCTGCCCGTCAAAAATTCTTATTTTTCCTTGATCCAATCTTGCCAGACTTAAATGCAACTGTGGATTCGGCTTATGAAATTCTTTGATTAGCAAGCTGATGCTCTTGTTTATTCCCCTAGGATTAATTACATCATCATGGAAGAGATACTCGATTGGCACTTCAACAAAAGAAGTTTTTTCCCCAGACAACACGTCGGTAAATATTTGTGATTCATACACAACCACATCACCGATTTCATCAAACGAATAAAACAGCCGCTCGTCTTGAATCTTAAACTTAAAGGAATACTTAGATCCGCCGTTTGCTGCCAAAACATGCTTGAGTGAAGGTGTTTCCTTACATGTCTCTGCATTTTGAACAATTCCGTCCAATTGAAACAGTTTCTTCGCCACCTCCAAGTCTGCATCTTGCTTCGATTTATTACAAGTCTCATGCGTGATGGCAAAATTCGTAGGTTCATCTTTTCCACCATTTGCGAGCGGTCGAATATGATCGATATTCGTTGTTTGAATATCAAGATCAATCTCCTTTCCACAAATAAAGCACTTATGGTTCTGGATATCCCACAGTTTTCTACTGAGCGCCTTCTTTTCCTCACTTCCCAAAGAATCAAGGTATTTTGAGTTTCCCATACGAACTCCTTTCTGCTATGTAATCTATGTACTTTTCACTTATGTAGCCAAGTACAAGATCCCAAAAGAGTAATTTAAAGTTTAATAGTACTGTTCCACATAACTATAAGCCTTTGCAAACACTTCCTGATCCTTAATCCGGTATTTCCTCATAATAACATCTCTTAGGTTCTTGCTTACTTCCTTTCGACCAGTCGATGTATTCTGCCACCCAGGAAAACGGATAATCTTAACAATGCCATCAATGTCATTCACAATGCGTTCAACAATTACCGGTGTGCTGTCGTTTTTAACAGTTTGGAAAAGTGTAGTTAATGCTGCCTTTCCTTTATCAATCTCTTCTTCCGGTATGGTTTCTTTTTCGATTTGAGCAGCGTCCCTTGCCAACTCAAGCAAAGCCTTTAAGAACGCAATGCTTGTGTAAAGTCCAGCCTCATGCTCTTCTCGAAGTTTCTCCATTCTTTCGCCCAATGCTATGTATCTTGGATCGTCCGGGTGATTCAAAATAATAGCAGCAAGGTCAATCTCAACCTTTCTAATCTTCTTTCCAGTACTGATATCACCGTTGATGATCTTTTGGATTATCTCAGCGTCCATAGCAAGAATCGTCTCCTCTTTATCAACAGATAAAACGGAGATATTTTCATGTACCAACTGCAAAGTTTTCGGACCTAATGCCGCCCAAATTAACTTGCCCCGTTCATCAGTCGGCCGAATCGAGTCATAGACTTTCGAAAGCCATTTGTATTCCACTTTATACGGGTTTAGACAATTATCCGGCGAAAGGGCATTCCAAACACGATTCAACGCTCTATATTGGGCTCCGAACAGATCTTTCATATTGTCATCGGGAAGACAATCCTGTGCAGCTACTAACCCTTCCCAATCATCCCTTGTCCGATCAACCCCCGGGAAAAACGCAATACATTTTTCCACAAGTTCCGGAACCTTTGCCTTTACACTCTCGATATTGGTGATAATCGTCTCAACCGCTTCCGCGTCAAATGCCAATGCCTTTGCAACATTATCAAAGATTCCTATGTAATCCACGATAAGTCCGTAGGTCTTATCCTGCCCATACACTCGGTTTGTACGGCAGATTGCCTGTAACAAAGTATGATCCTTCATGGGCTTGTCAAGATACATAACCTGAAGAATCGGCGCATCAAACCCGGTAAGAAGCTTGCTTGTAACGATTACAATCTGGAGCGGGTTGTTCGGATCACGGAAATCATCGAGAACTTTTGCTTCCTCTTCGCGGGTACGACGCCATTTTTTGTATTCGTCTGCCTTATCATTATTGGTATCCATAACGATAGTCGATGTCGCTTCTCCGAGAAGTTTATCCAACTCCTTTTTGTACAATACACAACACTCTCTATCGAAGCAGACCACCTGTGCTTTAAAGCCGTTCGGGTTAACATTGGCCATAAAATGCTCCGCAATATGAGCACATACCGCCTTGATTCGTTCCGGATCTTTCATGATAGCAGCCATACGAACACGCTGTGCAACTTTGGAACGCTCTTCTTCCGTCAAGTCAGCTTCATCAGCAAGATTCTTGAAAGCTTCATCAATCGCCGCCTGATCAACATGAAGTTTGACTGGTACCGGTTCAAAGTGCAACGGTAGGGTTGCTTTATCGCTTACGGAATCCGCAAAGGAATAACGGCTCATGTATCCGGAACGATCCTCAGCCGCACCAAATGTGACAAACGTATTTCGGTCAAGCTTGTTTATCGGCGTTCCAGTGAGGCCGAAGAAAAACGCATTCGGCAATGCCATACGCATCTTAGCACCCAAATCACCCTCTTGTGTCCTGTGTGCCTCATCCACCATAAGAATAATATTATCTCTATAGTTTACTGCCTCGGTTATCTGCGCAAACTCAAAAATCTTCGTGATAATGACCTTGCGAGAGTCTGCTTTGAGCAACCGAATTAACTCCGCATTTGTATCCGCGGGCACTAAGTTCGGTACATCAGCCATAGAAAATGTTCCGAAAATCTGTCCACTCAAATCAATACGGTCATTTACAATAATAACCGTCGGAGCATTCAGTTCCTTGACCATGCGGAGCTTCTGCGCAGCAAATACCATCAGAAGTGACTTGCCGCTTCCTTGGAAATGCCATATCAGACCCTTCTTTGGATAACCTGCCTTTACACGATCAACAATCAGATTAGCACCCTCATATTGCTGATAGCGGCACACTACTTTGATTTTACGGTTATGCTTATCGGTTGAGAACAGCGTAAAATACCGGAACAGATCAAGAATAACTTCCTTTTTTGTGATTGATGTTACTGCCTTCTGAACCTTTGCCAAATCTCCTTCTTCATGCGATATTCCGGAATACCACGGTCCCCATAGTGTCACCGGCGCATTTATTGCACCATAGCGAAAACTCTTTCCCTCCGTTGCAAAGTTCAATACATTCGTGACAAACATCTCGGGGATAGACTTCTCGTAATCAAGGATATCTCCGGCGCCATCCATCCAGCTAATTGCCGGTCTAACCGGGGACTTCATTTCGCCTATTGCAACAGGAAATCCATTGATAAGCAAGACAATATCAAGTCTTTTCCCCCCGACCTTCTGCGGATATACCCATTGATTCGTGACAACAAAAGTGTTATTCTCCGGATTATCATAGTCAAAGAACTTAATACTGATAGCACGCCCATCCTTGTCAAATGGGAAGCTGTTTTCTTCAAAGATAAGTTTCTTAAATCGCTCATTTTGAGTGACAAGATCATGGGGGCGAACAGTAGAAATAAGTGCCCGGAGTTTATAAATGACCGTGTCAGCATTGGCAGGATTTTCTGCGATACACGGATTGAGCCGGATTAACGCATCACGAAGGTGCTTTTCCACCAAAACGTCGGCCTCGGTTCTTGGCAAATCATCCGCACAAATGTATTCCCACCCATTCGTTCTCACCGCATGGATGACCATATCCTCCACATTTTGCTCTGTGAATGTTCCTGACATTTTTATAACCTCCTATAACTATTTGCATCTAGTCTCTGATACAGATATTTTGATTTATCGCTCTGTTCTGCTATCCGAACAAACTCCGTTTGCTTTTCTATCGGCGCAATCGGAATGGGTAACTTATATACCTGGTCCTTGTTAATTGCCTTAAATGTACTTCCTACACCCATATTCTCAATTTGATCTTCTATAGCTCTCATCGAATAAAGAATAAACATCGGTGTAGACTTACCCTCAACGGCTCTAATTCCAGCCAATCCTCGTCCTAGGCAACACTTCTCTCGCGCGAGATTTGTGCTACCTACTGGTGCTCGGACAGACATAAGCACATCATTGGTATTAGCACACCTAGTGGGAGCAGTTGTCCATGTTGTTGGGTTCCCAATATACAAATCACCGAACTCCGTTTTTCCCTGATAAAAAGCCATCCCTGTCCCGTCATTATTATAGGTTTTTCCGTCTGGCGACTGTCCCATAGTTATTGTCGCTACTTCGCAAAGCTGTCCTTGACGATAATCACAGAACATCTCGATAAATTGCGATTTGAATAGACAAATTTTGATTTATCGCTCTGTTCAACCAAATCTTCAAACGTACGCTGTTCCGCTAATGGTGGTACCATTACTCGCATAGTCTTTAATTTGTCCGCAGGCAAATGTGCTATTGTTGCTTTGCTTCCCACTATATCGGAAAAACCGTTTTCAGTTGCATGGTAAAAGAGTTGATAACCCAGAAATAAAGGGGTGATCTGCTCTTTATCACACCGAACTCTATGAACCGCGTTCTGTATGTAGCAATCGGCAACTTCACCATGCCAAATGGCACATCTTCCTATCTCGCCGCCTTCACAAACGAGCAGGTCGCCATCCTCTAATGCGAACTTTACACGCTCTGCTTCATCAAAATCCATCATTCTCAAATCTGTTGGATCAATCCTAAACCATTGTACATTTCTATTAGCAAGATAATAATACGAATTCTGTCCGGTCTGATTCTTAGCATTAAGCATCTTTCCCAACTGTGTCGTTGCTATCTCCTCAACAGTTTTAATATCCCAACCTCTATCAAGCAAGACTGGACTTCCGAACATCTCGATAAATTGCGACTTAACGAGATTATCAATAGATTCTAACAGTGTTTCATAGGACTTTTTCACCCTGTATGCAGCCCATGCATTTTTTGCAATCCTTCGCTGCGTATCAATAGAAGGAAGTAAAAACTCATAATTTGCTAAAGTATCCCAGTTGATAAAGAAGTTCGTAGAACCATGCTTATGCGCGACTGCATATTTCCAAAAAGCTTCGTTCTGTAACACGAAAGGAAGGTACTCGGGCAACAATACTAAAGGATTAGCAGTCTGTAAAACAAATGTTTTTTCCGAACATATGCCATCAAAATCGACAATACCAGCTTTTTTTAAATGAGGATTCCTCGAAACGAGTAAAAACTGACCCGCTTTAAAGCCATAATAAAACATCGGGCCGATTGTGCTTCCAGCTATGAGTCCTTTTTGCTCGACAGTAAGTTCACCACTAACAAAATGTTCACCACCCACATAATAAATAAGGTTTGTGGTATCTTTGTCAACCTTTGTGTTTGCTCGGATTATGACGTCAGAGAGTTTTACCCTATTCATATCACGCCACCATCCTTCCGGAATAAACTTCCCCGATAAATTGCGACTTAACGAGATTATCGATATATGTTATCAGTGTATTATATGCCTGTTTTGCTTTTATTGCAGCCCAAATAACTGGAGCAATCTGCTTTTGCTCTTCAATCGTAGGAACTGAAAACTCTAAATCTTTAAGATCCTTCCAGTTTACTGTCGGAGACAAAGAACCAACTGAGATTCTTATTGCTTCATCCAGAAAGCAATCCGAACTAATAAACAAAGGGAAATAGTCCTTAGTTACTACATTTTCTCGTGGCCGAAGCACCATTCCGTGCGCTGAAAAAATACCGTCAAAAGGAGCAATTCCAACTTTTTTCTGATAAGCGCGTCGTTTTCCAAACAGGACATCGCCTTTCTTCATAATCAACTTTTCTCCGATAGGGGCAACATCCGAGCCCCATCTTGAAACAATCATATTTCCGCTATCCAAATGCTCTAAACCAATATATGTGTCTTTGTCCGCTTCTACCGGTAGCTTTTTCTCGGTACTGTTTATCGCAATGTCTGCAAACTTATATTTAGGCATAAAGGGCACCTCCATCCATCTCGAGTATTTCTCCCGGCTCAAGATGTTCCAGTCTAACAGACGGGAGCGATTCCATATCTTTCACCATGCCCTTATATTCACGTCCAATATCTCCTAACCTAACTTTTAGCATGATTACTCATCCTCCTTCGGAATCAATTCAACCAAAGCCTCAAGATTCTCTTGCATAGTAACCGTTTGGGCAAGCCAATCTTCCACACTCTCCCGTACAGATAAAACACTTGACTCCGTCGTTGTGTTATCGCGAATGTATAGCGGAATGTTTAAAGAAAAGTCATGGCCTTCAATCTCTTCTAATGTTGCGACTTTGGCATAATTCTCTTCATTCTCATATGTACGATATGCCGTTGTTATATGCTCGATGTGTACATCTTCCAAATAACTCTGCGCGTTTTTTCTCGTCACTTCCTTGACGGCATTGATAAACAATACTCTGCCGCGTTTCTTAAGTTCTTTATTTGTGCGGCATATGACAATGCAAGCTTCCATCGGAGCATTAAAGAAAAGATTCGGCCCGAGGCCAATCACACAGTCTACCAAGTCGCTCAGTACGAGTTTACGACGCATATCCGCCTCTTCTTTGCGAAACAGAATTCCATGTGGAAACAAGATTGCGCAACGACCCGTATCTGGTTTTAAACTTTTAAGAATATGTTGAAAGAACGCATAGTCGGCGCGGCCTTGCGGTGGTGTTCCAAGGAAGTTCCGACCGTACTTGTCGTTTTCAAATGCTGCACGATCCCATTGCTTAATGGAATACGGCGGATTCGCTAAGACTAAGTCGAACTGCTTTAGCTTTCCGTGTTCAATAAATGCTGGGTTCCGAAGCGTATCGTCATTCACTATATGAAAGTCTTCAATCCCATGCAAAAACAGATTCATTCTACCGATAGCGCTAGTCAGCTGGTTAATTTCCTGTCCGTACACCTGAAGATTTCGCCATTCTTTCCCTTCTTCTTTCAGTCTTGCGATACACGAAATCAGCATTCCCGCACTACCGCAGGTCGGGTCATAAACAGATTCGCCGCTCTTCGGCTGCAATATTTCCGTCATCAGATGGACAACGGTTCTATTAGTATAAAACTCCTGTGCTGTATGACCGCTATCGTCCGCAAACTGCTTAATCAGGTACTCATATCCTTGTCCCAACTCATCTTCCGGACAATTCTCAAGCGAAAGAGTCTTGGACGAAAAATGCTCAAGCAGGTCTTTCAGCAATCTGTCCGGCAAGCGATTTTTGTTCGTCCAAGCCCCGTCGCCGAAGATACCAATCATCTTTTCTCCATTAGCCTTCTCGATTTCCTTGAATGCGGTTACAATAGCTCTTCCAACATCTTCCGTAACTTTACGGACATCATTCCAATGATAGCCTTTAGGAACCACAAATGTGTGAAGCTCCGTTTCTGGGTACAAGGAGACATCTTCCCCGTACTCCGCCACTGCTTTCTGCGTTTCCTCATCGTAAACATCACAAATTCGTTTAAAGAACATCAGGGGGAATATGTATTGTTTATACGCACCAGCGTCTATATTGGTTCTGAGAAGGACAGCCGATTGCCAAAGATACGACTTAAGTTCATCTATTGTCATTCGTTCAGCCATCGATGTATCCTCCTTCCTTGAGCAATCTCGTAAGTTCCTCTTCACTCTCACGGACTTCCTTTAGCGCAGCAAAGAATTCCGCTCGCACTTTTTTCGGATCAATAGGGGGTGCGGGTGTCTTTTCGATGTACGTATTAACCGAAAGCGTATAGTCCTTGGACCGTATTGTGTCAAGATCCACGATGGCACATTTATCTATCACATTCTCGTATCCTTGCCACAGTTTGAATACCTGCTCCGTATCAGTTTCTGTCATGATATTCTTTGCACGCTGTGCAGTATAGATATTCGATGCATCTATCATGCAGATTTTCCCGCGATGATCAAGCGGTTTATTATTGTTCATGAACAATATGCATGCGGATACTCCGGCCCCGTAGAACAGATTTCCTACAAGCGTGATGACACACTCGAGAACATCAGTCTCTATCATTTTCTTCCGGATTTCACCTTCACGACCTCCGTGGAAAAGGACGCCTTGAGGCATTACCACAGCGCATCTACCTTTTCCCGGCCGCATCGATTTATACATATGTTGCAACCAAGCATAGTCTGCATTGGAATCCGTGGGGCTTCCCCAAATGTTCCTGCCCCACTGATCATTTTCGAAAACACTGGCTCCCCAGTGATCCAGGCCGAAAGGCGGATTTGCAAGTACACAATCAAACTGCTGCAATTGCCCGTTGTGAATAAAAACAGGCTTCCGAAGCGTATCTTCCTGCGCTATCTTGAATTCCTTCGCACCATGCAAGTACAGGTTCATTCTTGCAATAGCCGATGTAGAGAGATTCTTCTCTTGTCCGTATATCTTACCGTATGACGCCTTGTTATCATCCATATTTCGGATGGCCTCAATAAGCATACCGCCGGTACCGCACGCCGGGTCATACACTGACTCTCCCGACTTAGGATTAAGCAGCCTAACCATGAGTTTTACGACAGAACGGGGTGTGTAGAATTCACCTGCGTTCTTCTTGCTGATGTCGGCAAACTTCTTGATCAAGTATTCGTAAGCATCACCCATAACATCGGCGGAATAGTTGTGATTTCCAACGGGAAGTGCCGATAAGTGCTCGATAAGATCCTTCAGCCGCTCATCATCCAGTTTTGTTTTATCGGTCCAATTGGCATCATCAAATGACGAGAACAGTCCTGGCATCGTATCAGGATTGGCGTGTTCTATTCCCATCATGGCATCAACAATCGCCTTGCCAACATCTTCGCTCGTGTTTCGAACGTCATTCCAATGACATCCTTTCGGAATAAGGAATGTATGCAGTTCTTCCTCCGGATAAAGATCTATATCTTCACCATACTGCTCCTCATAATAAGCAGTCTCTTCATCATACACATCAGAAACACGCTTGAAGAACAGTATCGGAATGACATACGACTTGTAGTCATCCTGATCAATTGGTCCACGAAGAATGTTGCATGCTTCGTACAGATAACTCATGAGTCGATTACTCGTTGTGACTCGATCTTCCGAACTTTGATCCGCTGCATCGATATTGTCGACAGCGACCAACATTTCTTTCTCACGATCACCTTCAGCCTGTTTGTTGACCTGGAAATCCATTTGCGTTTTCGGGGAGTACTTAACAACCTTACTGCCTTGGTCCATTTCTTTGTCTGTAATAATTCCATACTTGCTCTCGAATGCATTAACAATGCCCAACTGATACCCATCCAAGAATGTCAACGCATGCTTTCGGATCTCTTCAGGAATTCCATAGTATGCTTCAGCAACGCCGCCGGCAATGGCCGCAATCGTATCACTATCTCCTCCAATTGAAACTGCGTTTCGTATGGCATCCTCAAAACTTGTTGACTCAAAGAATGCCTCCAAAGCTTGCGGAACAGAGCCCTGGCAAGAAACATCAAAGCTATAATCTTTCCTGATATCATCAAGTTTGAAATCAATTTTGTAATACTCTTTATTGATAACATCCTGAATCTCGAGCATATTGGAACCACTGCGCGCCATAAACACAGCAACCGCTGTAGCTTCTGCTCCCTTTATTCCTTCAGGATGATTGTGTGTTACAGCCGTTACCTCAGCCGACAGCCTCTTAACTTCATCAATTGTCTTTGCTGCGTATCCACATGCACTGACGCGCATAGCAGCACCATTTCCCCAACTATTGTAAGGCAGTGGATTAGAGGAATAAATCCAGTTGCTGAAGCCTCCGCCATATCCTGCATGGGGATACTTTTGTCCCATCTCCTGCATACGATGTACTGCTTGCTTGGGCAATTCGCTCCAGTTCTCTTTACAGTCAAGAATCGCTTGCGCTATGGCAAGCGTCATCACGCTATCATCAGTCGGATGACAACGATGTGTCAGGAGTTCAAACTCCTTTGTTTTAATGTTATTCCATTCAAAACGCGATCCAACGATATCACCAATTATAGCTCCGAGCATCTTTGATCCTCTCCTTATTTCAGTAGCGCAACGGCTGCTATGATAATTGAAATCCATGTCCCCACTGCTGCAAAAAAGGCAATCAGCAAGCTTTCGTCTGATATATTTTCGACCTCCACGCTTACACGTCGAAACAGGCCTGCAAACAAATATGAAACAAACACCGTCATCACGAGGAAACACACTTTGAACGTGAATGCTAGAGTTTTGCTCTCAGTCGCGAACAGAACGCCTATTGCCGCTAATGCCATTACCGTTATGAAAAGTCCTGCTATCCGCAAACAATTAAATACTGTACCCAACAAAGAAGACGTTAGCAATTTCACTGTTTCGCTTCCCTTAATTGTCTTTTTTCTAGCAAAAGGCATACTCAACACAATTATCAGTGTATGAAGGAATCCATTTTTGCTACCACCTGCTCTGTTTATCCCTTCTGGAGATATATTGTTTTTTTCCTGTTCGTACTCACGCAATGCGGATACTATCGCGTCCTTGAGGTCGGCAGAAGAAATACCACTGTTCGATGCGCATACCGTATTCTTTTTTTTCTCGCTGTTATGCCTTGTTGCATTCTTTTTGTTATTATTCCCCATGGTTATTGCCCCAAATCCGATAGTGATAGTGTTTGAAAAAAGGTCAATTACACTATCCTACCATAACACTACTACTTATTCTGTCCAATATACCGTACTTTTCTACCATCTTCCGGTTTTTTGGCCTTTTTCGGGATTAACCACACCCCTCCCTTTTGGAGCGCACCAGGAATTCTCCCCGTGGAGCAGAGAACAGTAACACGACGGCGGCTGATGTTCCATTTCTCAGCAGCCTCGGATGTCGTCAAATAGTCCATGAAATACCTCCTCACAATACTCTCTTCATACCCGACTCCACATAAGGCCCGGGTACCTCAAATCCATATTCCTATTCTATACGATTTGAGGAACAATAGCAACTGCAAAATCAGCATAAAACATACTGTTTTCATCATACCTACAACCAGCTCAATTCTAGCAATAAATCTTGCCATGTTAGCGACGGATTATATTGCATTAAAATAATTATGTTGGTATGTTACGACAGCAAAAAAGGCATCTCCAAACCTTTCGGTTTGACGACACCCTCGATTCATCCATTTATCCATTGTTCAAGTTTTGCCCCGGAGTAGCGCTCTCCATTCCTGCATACATTTAGGGATTCGCAAAGCTGCAACAGCAGCTTCCACTCCTGTTCACTGTAATCGCTCAGATACATGCTGATGCCAAACGTCTCCGGATTTTCGACCGCATCCCGGAGAACAGTCTCGAACATACTGGTCTCCCGTTCTTCACCGTTGACCTCATAATGGTACCGAACATCTTCTCCAGTGAACATCCGAACCATCGATCTGAGATCTCCCTGGCATAGTTCCCCGTTCGGGAGGATTGCCCGCCACATATAGCTTTCAAAATCATAATAGATGTCCGGATGGTACTTAATTCCAGCAGGGAACAGCGATTCATAAAGCAACCCACCGTCACGAAGTTCCATATACTTTCGGACCATCATCACATCCTTGCTGTGCCTATACGGATTGCTGTCTTTCTTCTTGCCGTCAAACCGAAAGGTTACAACTTTTCCCTTTTCCATAAACCTCAACCTCTTTTTAGTCTCCTCTGCAGAAGGTATGGTTATCATATCGGAAAGTGCTCCGGAAATCCATTGACAAAATAACAGAGAAACGACAGGCCGTTTTTACGTATTCGCGACCGGCTCATCTCTTTCAACGAGGATTCTCCGTCATTATGATGAAAACTTCATGCCCATTTTGTACAGTTTGACGAGCGGATTATTCATACTTTTATTCCCCTGCAACCTTTTGCCTTGTTTTCTGCGTTGTCTTAGTATGTTGCAACGACATATAAACTTAATGAATTTATTCCGCTTTTTGCTGCACATTCGTCCAACGGGGAATCTCTCTGCGGGTTTATACTCTTTCCTCCCTGTGTCTTCTTCCGATCTGAAGACAGAAAAAGACGGTCAGCAGAGAAATCGTTCTCCACTGACCGCATCTATTGTTTCAATTCTGCTTCTTTTTCTTATCCGGCAGTTCATCCCAGATACGCTGAACCAGATTACACAGAAACTCCCGACTATCCACGTCATCAACCAGGAGCATCTCTTTTGCCCCTTCATACGGAAGTTCCCTCTCAGCCTCCGGCATCAGCTTCCTGGCAACCGGAACGGGCTTCACCAAAAGCCTGTCATCGTATATCCCGCCGAATACTTTTCCGCGAAAATACAGAATGTATTCGCCCATCATGGGCCGGAAGCTTACTTTATCCAAATCCGATAACTGCTCCAAAACAAAGTTCAGGTATTCTTTTGTTGATGCCATTTCAGTTTCCGCCTCTTTTTCTTATCGGATGCGGGATCACAGTCTTTAGCTTATCCGGTGTTGTTTTCCTGACATCACTCAGATAAATCTCGTGGTGCATTCTTTGATCCGTGATATAAA
>JAEEGL013810148.1_pt1 | contig 13402 bp, 8 predicted proteins | sample 9134231 | NCBI WGS metagenome assembly JAEEGL01 (sample SAMN16246548, study PRJNA631951) | gut metagenome | biome: gut microbiome; feature: rumen; material: fiber-attached | host: Bos | place: Iran: Karaj | collected 2018-10 | reverse complement strand
CTTCCCGTAATATTGTCCGTGTGCTGCATTGTCTTGGCGGGCGTCGCCGCGCCGGTTGCGGTCCGCAATCCGTTCTGGCCGATGGGGTACCAGGGCGAGATGACGCCCATATCGGCCGAGGTACGCCCCAAGCCTAAACCCAAACCCAAACCGGTCGCACCCAAGGCGGACGAGAAGAAGAAGATCGAATTGAACAGGCAGGCGGCGACCGAGAAGGCGGCGAAGGAGACTGCGGCAAAAGCAAAGGCCGCTGCAGAGCTGGCGGCGAAGGAAGCTGCGGCAAAAGCAAAGGCCGCCGCAGAGCTGGCGGCGAAGGAGGCTGCGGCAAAAGCTAAGGCCGCCGCCGAGCTGGCGGCGAAGGAGGCTGCGGCAAAGGCGGAAGCCGCCAAGCCGAAGGTCATAACGTCAGACGACTGGCGTAAGGCGCAACGGTCGCTCAAGTTCGGGAATCCGGCGCTGTTCAAGTCGGATGACGGAACCGTCCGCGCGTCGATCAACATCAACGGCAACATATATGTGGACGGCGATCTCGTGTCCTTCACCCACGAGGATGTACGGTTCACATGGCGCATACGGGGACTTGATGGCAAGGAACGCAAGCTCAAGCTGGAACGCATCCGGGCACGTCATATCGAAAAACCGAAGAATACAGGAATTGAACAACCGAAGAAAACAGGAGGTGGCAAATGAAACACCACGCAATGAAATCAACCGCAATCGCGCTGGGTACGATCCTGGCGCTGTCAACATTCGCCCAAGGGCAGGATCACGCTGACTCGCTCCTTGCCGACCTTGCGCCCAAGAAGGAGGTCACGCCCAAGAAGGAGGTTGCGCCACCGGTACAGGCGCCAAAGCCGGCGGCAGTACCAAAGCCGGCGGCAGCGCCAAAACAGGCCGAACCTGTCAAGTCGGTGGAGTCCAAGACTGTCGAAACAGCCAAACCTGCGGAGAACATCAAACCGGTCAAGGAAGCCAAGGCGAAGGAGGCCAAGCCGGCGGAATCCGTCAAGCCGCCGGAAGAGGTGAAGCCTGTCGAGACGGTCAAGGCCGAGAAGCCGCAGCCGGCGGCGGTTCCAGCCGAAGAGGTAGCCGCCGATGCGAAGCCCGCAGAGGAAGGTGTTGACGAGATCGACCTTGACAAGGCTGACGATTCGGCCGTTGCCGCCAAGGGACGGCCCGTCGTGAAGATGGCGCCGCCGGACGCGAAACCTACCGCCGAGGCGTTGCCCGTCGCGGCTGGCCCTGTGGCGGAGAATGTACAGCCGTCTGACGCCTCTGCTTCGCATAAGACAGGTACGGATATCGCCGCGAAGTTCCTCGCTTCCGATGAGACGGCGCTTGTCGACATCATGTCCGACGATGCTACGCTCACCGACATTCTGCGCCAGTTCCGCAAGGCCACGGGCGCCAATATCATCTATGCCGAATCCACGAATCTGCATCAACGCGTATCCGTATCGCTGAAGCACGTGCCGTGGCTGCAGGCGATGCGATCGATCCTCAATTCGCGCGGTTTCCGCGTAGAGTCGTCCGCCGGCATACATTTCGTGAAGGAGGACAAGCTGGCCGATCCCGTGTTCACGCGTTCGTTCCAGCTGAAGCATGCATCTGCGGAGGAACTCTCGGTACTCTTCAACGGTACATATGGAGTCAAGGACAAGGCCGGCAAGCTGATACATGGCATCGCCACTCCGTTCCAGGGCGCCAATACCGTCGTGGTGACGGCAAGCGACCGTGTCCTTGCCGACTGTGAGGCTATCATCCAGGCGGTCGACAAGGCCGTGCCGCAGATATACATCGAAGCCCGTTTCATCGAACTTTCCAACGAGGCCATGCACAAGCTGGGCGTTCAGTGGGATCAGCTTGAAAGCTGGGGCGCGTCCGTCCATGACCTGAATGGTGGGATGGAATACAACAACGGCCGGCTCAACAAGTACGCGGCAGGGACGACTCCTCATTACTATGATGTTCAAACATATAAAGCGGATGGAACAGCGGTCTCGACAGGCCGAAAAGCCTTGGATTACGTCGAGAAGAATCAACTTTTATTCGCTAATGAAGGGCAGACACCCGGTACGGACAGGCTTATCGGCGATTCTGATAAAAATGGCTTCCACGATCAGGCCCTTGGAAGGTCTGCCGACATGGCATGGCGCAATGCCCGCGTATTTTCGGGGCAGCTTTCGGCCGACGACTTCCGTCTGGCGATGAGCGCATTTGAGCAACTTCAAGATGCACGTGTGTTCTCAAATCCGAAAGTCATCGTCTCCAATGGCAAGGAAGCGTTTGTTGACATGACGACCAAGTTCCCCAATGTCAAGGTACAGGCAACACGCAACAACTCAAATGGTTCAGACTCGTTGGATATTTCAACACAGCTGGAAGCCATCCCCGGTGAGGATAAACTCATGTTCGCAAAAGAGGTCTTCTTCAGCTGGGGCATAACGCTTTCGGTAAAGCCGCGTATCTCGCCAGACGGTCTTATCTCTGTGGAGATAGTCCCCACGATCAGTCAACTGGATTCCGAATATGGAGATAATGGTTTCTATCAGGTTAAGGGTGGTGACTCGTCCGCCTATTCCACTTATCCAATCATACAGATCAAGCGCCTTACGACGGATTTCACCATGAAAGATGGTGCGACCGCGGTGATTGGCGGTCTTTCCAAGACCGTTGAGAGCGATATCGATTCCGGCATTCCATATCTGCGCAAGATCCCGTGGATAGGGCAGAAGCTTTTTGGATGGAAGAGCCGTGGTAAGGTGCAGAAGGAGATTCTCGTGTTCGTGACTGTCGGTATCGCAGACCCCGCAGACCTGCCGGAGTACATTGGCCTGCCGAAGAACGCCGTTCGTGGCCGCGAATATGTCGAGAAGCGCGCATTTGAGCCGGGGGACCGTCCTAATGCCGCCACGGACATCATCAAGCTCGACACGCGTACGATCGAGGAACAGGCGGCCGAGCGCGAGAAGGCCGCTCCTGCGCCTGCCAAGAAGGAAGAAGAACCGCACGGAACGGTGACGATCACACCAGTGGCGCCGTAAGACATCCAAGGACAAGCGATGGAATCTAACGGTGCCATAGGCTGCATAGACTACGAAGATATCGTCCGTACCGCGCCGATCGTCCTTGGAATGGACGAGAAGATCAAGGTGGATGTGGCCATGCGGCTTATCGACGAGCTGGTGGAGGCGGGGCGGCTTGCGCCCGAGTTGCGTAACGCCGCCTTCGCAGACGTCCACGCGCGCGAGGTGCTGGGTGGCTGCACGGCGCTGGCGAACGGGGTGTCGATACCGCATTGCCGTTTTGCGGCTCTTGACGACATACGCGTCGCCATCGGCGTGCACCCCAATGGCGTGGACTGCGGGGCCATAGACGGGAAGCCGTCGCGCATCTTCGTGCTGGTTCTGTCTTCGCCGAACCAGCCTCGGGCGCACATACGGTTCCTCTCCGAGATCAACCGGCGTCTGCTGCGCCCTGAAATCCGCGAACACATACTTCTTGCGCGCGACCCAGAGACCGTGCGCACCCTGCTGCTTAAACCTCTCGCGTCGGTTTGACAGCCGTCAACGACGTTGAATCGCGTACTAATCATTCGCGTCCGTGGTCGCCTCGCCGAGGCGACCCTGCTATTTTAGCGGGTATTTTCGTGTTTCATGCGTGATTGGCGAAATTTGCGGAATATGGATTTGACACGCAAGAAAAATCTGTTATGATATTGTCCATCGAGAACATACCAGAACGGAACAAGTGAAAGGCAGGTAACCATGAAAGTACTCTACAAAAAGGTGGCGATGGCGGCGCTTGTGGCGGTGTTCGCGTCGGGTGCGCTCGCGTTCGAAAAGTACATGCTTCGCGTCCCCGACGAACTCAACCCCAAGGAGGGTATCAAGGGCGTGACGACCTACTTCTTCGCGCCAGCGGCGGTGTCGATCCCGCTCAAGGACGGCAATTGGATATATATCGTCAACGAATCGCCGAAGCAGGAGAGCGAAGGTGGCGCCGCGCAGATCGGCATGCCGAGGAAGATCGTCGAGCTGGACGTCGTCTCGCGCTATCTTGAGGCCATGAAGCGTTTCCCGTCGATTACGGTGCAGATCGGGGAATCGACGTTCTTCGCGTACCGCTGCCGCGACATGCTCCCCCCGCAGGATGGGCTGTTCCTCAACAACTGCTACCAGGGGGTCGTTCCCTCCATGGGCTCGGAATACTCGATCGGCATTTATCTGCCCGAAGGCCGCGGATTTGACGACGAGGTGCGCGGCATCTTGAAGCGCGTCACGTTCGTGCCATGTCCGGGGACGGCCGTAGAATCCGCGCTCAAGCTTTACGGTCCCGGAAGTCTGCTCCCTGCGGCGTCACGGCTCCCGGTCGTCAAGAAGATGGTGGAGCGGCGCGGCGAATGCTGCGAACTGATAGAGCTTCTTTCGACGCTCACGGACGACGCGGCGACGAAGGCGTGGTGTGCAGAACGGCTGAAGAAGTTGAATCCCGGCAAGTATGCGGCCGACACGCGCACGAGCATTCCCTACTACAACTCCCGCGACAAAGCGCAGCGAAAGGCCGTGATGGAGATGCTCTCGGCTAGCGACAAGGCAGAGCAGGCGGTAGTCAAGGTTCCCGCCACGGACGGCAAGGGCGTCACTGACGCCGCCGTCGCGAAGACGAAGACGGTCACGCTTCCTGGCGGCGTCAAGATGGAGTTCATCTGGTGCGAGAAGGGCGTGTTCACGATGGGGCAGAACGACGGCGAGTGGAATCCTTCCAAGGAAGAGGAGCCGCGCCGGAAGATTACGCTCACGAAGGGTTTCTGGCTCGCGAAATACGAGACCACGCAGGGGCAGTGGAAGAGCGTGATGGGCGCGAATCCGTCGCATTTCAAGGGCGATGACGAGCTGCCCGTGGAAATGGTCTCGTGGAAGGCGTGCCGGGAATTCGCCGAAAAGGCCGGAGCGGCCCTGGGCGCGAAGATGCGCCTGCCCACCGAGGCTGAGTGGGAATACGCCTGCCGCGCAGGGACGCGCACGACCTACCATTGGGGCTATCAGCCGAACACCGCGAAGGCCAACTACAACGGCGAGGACACGTTCCATCCGGAAAGATCGCTACCGACAATAGGCAAGACGGTGAAGGTCGGATCATACGAGCCGAACCCATGGGGATTCTGCGACATGGCCGGAAACGTGGCGGAGTGGTGCGAGGACGATTGGCAGGAGAAGCCTTCGGCTGGGGACGCAACGGATCCGCTCTACAGCGACGGGACGCAAAATCTCAAGGTTTACCGCGGCGGAGCCTGGAAGGGCCAGAACTTCACCTGCCGCTCCGCCGAACGCTCCTGGTTCTCCAGCGCCAACGAGCGCGACTGGCTCGGCGTGCGGTTCGTGTTAGAGGAGACGGCGCCCTCACCGCCGCAAGGTGGAACGGTCGCCCCGCAGCCGCCGCAAGGTAGGGCGGTAGCCCCGCAGTCGCCGCAAGGTAGGGCGGTCGCCCCGCAGCCGCCGCAGCCGTCCGCCGCCAACGCCAAGACCAAGACCGTCACGCTCCCCGGCGGCGCGACGATGGAGATGATCTATTGTCCGCCCGGCACGTACATGATGGGAACGCCGGAAAGCGAACCGGAGAGGCAAAGCAAGGAGACTTTGCACAAGGTGAAGCTCACGAAAGGTTTCTGGCTTGGAAAATACGAAGTTACGCAGGCGCAATGGGAGAGCGTCATGGGCGCTAATCCTTCGAAGAACAAGAATGCCGGGCTCCCGGTCGAGAACGTCACTTGGGAGGAGTGCGACGCCTTTTGCAGGAAAGTTGGCGGCGGCGCCCGCTTCCCGACCGAAGCGGAGTGGGAATACGCCTGCCGCGCCGGAACGAAGACGGCGTTCTACTGGGGAACGTCGCTCAACGGCGATAGGGCGAATTGCAAGGGTGATTCTTCCCCCTACGGAACGAAGGAGAATGGGCCGTTTGTGGGCCACATGACGAAGGGTGGCACTTATGGCGAGAACCCATGGGGATTCTGCGACATGAGCGGCAACGTCGAGGAATGGTGCAGCGATTGGTACGATCTCATTGGATCGGATGAGGCGGTTGATCCCAAGGGTCCCGACACCGGCAACTTCCGCATCGTCAGAGGAGGCTACTGGCGCGGTATGGCGGAATTCTGCCGTTCCGGACGCCGAGGTTACGGACATCCGAAGGCGGGCGACGACAGGCGCGGTTTCCGCATGGCGATGGACGAGTGATCTTTTTCGATAAGGAATACTGAAATGAAAAGACTAGTGTTGATTGCGATCGCGACGCTGGCCCTCGCCGCCGTACCGTCGGCACATGCGGACGAGATCGACGACGCCATGAAGATGTTCAGTGCCAACGACGGCCTCACCGCCGCCGAGAAGCTGCCCGCCCTGAAGGCGTTCATCGAAACGCGCAAGGACGATCCGAAGGTTCTGCCCCTGGTGTCGCTCCTGGGCGTATTTGCAGAGGAAGCGGGCGACAAGGAAGCCAACAAGTGGGGAACGGCGATATTCGACAGGCTAAGGGAGAAAGTCGATGCGGCGGCGACCGCGCAGAAGAATGTTCCTTCCGAAACGGCTGAAGGGAGTCTCAACCAGCAGCCGCCCACGGACGAGGAGTGCCAGGAGGCGTTCGCGAAGCTGCCGCCGCTGAAGCCCCTGCCCGTGCCGCCGCTCGAGCCGGTGAAGACCCCGATCCCGGACGTGTTCATCAACTCCGCCGGACGCCGCGCCGCGATCATGAACGTGAAGGAGACGCTGCGGGTCATGATCGGCGACATGGACGAAGCGGACGCCAAGGTGTTCGACGATAAGTGGAAGGCCGCGCTGGACTATCCGTGCGCCGAGGTGACGGAATGGCTCAAGAAGGCGTCGCCCATCCTCACCGAGCTCGTGAAGCGCAAGGCCGAGGCCGAGGAGGCGTCCGACGAATTCGAGGAGGCTCTCGCAGAGACGAACCTCTACAGACTCAACAGGTTCTGGATTCCCGCCTACGAGGCGATGCGCGAGATGCTCACCGTCGCCGAGCGCGTGAAGATGCTCAAATCGCGAATGGAAGAGCTTGCCGCCGCGCTCGAGGCGCTGGGCGAGATGCCCGACCCGAACGCGGTCAAGAAGCAGCGCCTCGCCCAGCGCAAGGCCGCGGAGCAGACGATGCGGGACTATTTCGGCGTCCAGACGAAGATCGGCGGCTGGTACGAGGCGGAAGGGATGCAGCTTGCGGGCAAGCCCGCGATCCTTGATGCAAAGGGCAAGGTCGAGGAGGAGCCCGGAGATTGGGAAATCATCAAGCCCCCGAAGAAGATGCTCTACATAAGGCCGCTCTACAAATACCCCAGCACGGGGCTTACGGTCGTCTATGTCAATGACTACGACGACAATCTCAGCATCAACGCCGTCAGCATGGTCGACGATGCCGGCGGGGGGCTATCCAGGTTCTCGTCCGACTCCCGCACGACGTACACGCCGTTCCGCGACGAGGACGGAAACGAGTTCTTGTCGGTGAAGACCCTCTCCGCGGGCCCGGTCCACGGCATTTGGGTGGAGACCGCCTTGTACAAGCGCGTCGAGGGTGTGGAGGGCGACGATCTCTACGGACATACGAAGGACAAGGTTCTCGGGACCGTCAAGAAGTTCCAGAGATACAACCCAGAGTTGGCCACCGGCAAATACGACAAGATCGGCGTGGATACGATGTGCAAGCTCAAGTCCGACGAGCTCAAGGAGAAGATGGATGGCTACCAGAAGGCGCTGGACAAGAAGCTCGGCAAGAAGAAATCCGTCGCGGACATGCCGTTCGCGAAGGACGTCTATTACGTCCTGACCGGCATGGAGGCTGCCAAATCCTGGCGCGTCAGTCCGCTGACGAACGGCGTCACGACGGCATTCTGCAGCATGGGCAGCGGACCCGACGGAGGAAAATGGTACGAAGAGCAGCGCGACAAGATCGAGCCGCCGCCGATGGAGGAGATGCCGCAGCCCGACGGCACGAAGAGACTCGTACGCAAGCGCGGCTACGGCTCGCCCAAGCTGCTGGAGCACAGCGAGAACGTCGTCATGAACGCCATGTTCCGCCATGACGTGAAACGCATCGAGGAGAAGTACTTCATCTCGAAGAGGTCGGGGAAGAAGATGCAGCTCGATTCCGGCTCGGCGGAGTTGCACGCGAGGTGGATGCCGCCGACGACCGTCGTGCGCGTGACGGACAACAAGTTCAAGATCCCGTTCTGGGTGCAGAGTTCCGTCCAGCCTACGAAGCACTGCGAGATGACGCAGGGGGCGAAGGCCGAGTGCTACGCCAAATACGGGGAATCGGGAGACGTCGAAAGGTCTTGCTGCAAGGGCTGCGAAAAGGTGTTCGGCCACGGCGAACAGGGGAAGGCCGAACTCGAAGGCGAGCTGGCCTGGCACGATTTCAACTCGGACAAGGAAATCCTCAAGACGCATGTGGAGCCGCAGGTGAGCGTCGAGTTCTGCGTGTCGGCGATGGGCGGCGGGAAGGAGCTGGAAAGAATGGGTACGATGGGCATCCGCTACAAGTACAGGCGCATGGTCCTCACCGAGGCGGATGCGGAGAGGATCGCGAAGGAGACGGTCGCGAGCTTCACGGACGCGATGCGCAACGAATGGGACGCGCAGGAGTTCGCGTCAGTCTCGGAGCAGATCGACGAATACGTCGCGAACCTCAAGGTGAAGGAGGACGAGGCCGTGTCGCTTGGCGAGCGCATCGCGCTTCACGAGGAGAACAAGCGCTGGCTGCAGGAGAACATCCGGCGGCGCGAAGAGCAGATGCAGAAGGAGCTTGAGACGATCCAGAAGCACGATGAGATTCTCCAGAAGGGCGCTGCCGAGCTGAACAAGACGGCGGGCGAAATCGAGCGTGCGGCGCAGAAGATCGAGAAGGAGCGCGACGCGTGGTGGTACGAGCTCTTGACGACCGGCAAGACGTGGGACCAGGACACCGCGTACAACGAGGCGGTGCAGCGGCGGCAGACGCTGGAAGGGCACTACCGCGCGTCGCACGGGAAGTACGTGAAGGACAGCATCGTGGCCGGGGACGAGATTTCCGAGGCGTCCAAGCGCTTCGCGCAGCTGGAGTTCATGCGCCTCGGCGACATCTCCAGCCTCCAGTACGAGGACGCGATGGCCGAGGCGGAGAAGACGGGCGAGTTCCATCCGCCGTTCACGGCGTTCGACTCGATCTGCCACATGCAGCTTCTCGAGAGCTGCCAGCGCGACGTCGAGCGCGACAGGGAGGCGCGGAACGTGCGCGAGAACGTGCGCCGCGCCATCCAGCGCCTCTCCGAACAGGACGACGCGAAGATGCGCGGCGACGTCGAGCGCCTGGCGAAGTACGGCGAGGAGGACCGGGCGCTTTCCGCGTACGAGAAGGCGGTGAAGCTGTACGGCACGCTGCCGCCGGCGAACGAGGACAGCATCGACGAGTGGCGCGCGTTCGGAAGGATGATATCCAAGGTCAACAACGGGCGCGCCGGGCAGCAGGCCGCGCAGGCGGAGCTGAACCTCATCGACGCGGAGCAGCGCCTACACAACGCCAAGTGCGTGAAGGGCGGCTGCACGGCGCTCCTCTGCATCGGCTCGATGGGCGCGGCGACGCCCGCCGCCGCCGCGACGATGCACAACCTCATGATGGCGCATTTCATGGTGGACGGGTTCGCCGAGAAGGGCGTGGCCGGCGCGGCGGAGGGGTACGTCAGGTGCTATTCCGGCGTCGCGGACTTCATCATCAGCGGAGTCGAGGGATACAAGACGGACGGCTGGCGCGGCGTCGTGCTGCACATCGGCGGCTCCGCCGCGTTCCACGTCGGCATGCCGTTCATCGCGAAGTCCGGCATCCTCACGAAGGACGTCAAGAACATCTACCGGGACGCGAAGGAGGGTCTCAGGAAAGGCGCAAAGAGCGGATACGCGAAACTCAAGTCGCTCTTCTCGCCCAAGGCGATGCCGAAGGGCAAGACGGCGGTCGACCCCGACTACCTGAAGTTCAAGAAGGAGGGCGTGGAGGTGCTGAGCGAATACGTCGCGAGGGTGAACGACCTGCACGGCCTCAACGAGCGGACGATGACGAACGAGCAGATCCAGAAGGCGCGCGAAGCCGTCGTCAAGGCCGCCGCCGCCGTCAACCAGCACCCGGACGCCAAGATCATCCTGAAGAACGACCCCTCGTACAGGAAGATCGCCGAGCGGTTCAACGAGGACATCGGCCGGGTGTACAAGACGACCGTCGGCATCTTCCACAAAAAGATGGCGGCGGAGGGCTTCAGCCACCACGATATCAAGCAGTTCCGCAACGCCTCGTCTAAGGGGTCCGTCGGCATGGACGCCGACTACGGTATGGCCATGGAGAAGGTGAAGGTCGTCAAGCCCAACGGCAAGGTCGTGTACGAAACCGTGCCGATCACCTACAAGGGCAAGCGCACGAACGTGGTCAAGTGGCGCGACAAGGGCGCGCCGAAACTCAACGAGGCGTACAACGAGGCGACCTTCGGCGCGGGCGACGGCGAAAAGGCGTGGATAAACCTCACCACGTCGAAGTACGCGGAGGCGTACCGCTGCGGGGACATCCTCACGAAGACGGGTACGGACGCGGGAATGCGCGAGATACTCGACAAGATGTCGCTTTCCGACATGCAGCAGACCATGGACGTCACGCGATTCAAGGCGCAGGAGATCCTGGGCAGCGACAAGTTCCCCAGACTCGCCCGCGTCGTCGAGGTGTGCCGCGGCACGGCGAAGGACCTGAACACGAAGGTCCTGCGCTCGATCGACGTGCGCCTCAAGGACCTCCAGGCGCTCAAGGTCAAGAAGGGATTCAAGTTCACCGCGGCCGAGGAGCGCGAGCTCACGCGCCTCACGGACGCGCGCAAATACTACGGCAAGATGGCCGACGTCTACACGAAGATCGGCAACCACACGATAGAGCCGCACCAGATCGATGCGGCCGTGAAGGATGTGACGGCGGACCAGGGCATCCTGGAATCGCTCGACAGGATGAGCGTGTTCATGCAGTCGCTGGTGCTTCCGCGCTAAAGGCGGGTGATGTCAGGATAGATGCAAGATTCCACTTCTGAAATAGGGGACCGTAGATGGAACGAGACGAAAACGGCGTATTCAAGTGGGTGCATGCGAAGCACCTGTACCGCGACTTGAGCAGCATCAAGGTGTGCTTCATCGTGTTCACGCTCATACCGGTGGGCGCATTCGTGTTTTTCGCGACCATTGACGGCTTCATGAACGGCTTCTCGCTCAAGATGCTGGCCATGTGGGGTCAGATATGGGGACTTGCGCTTCTTATCTTCTGGGCGCTGTTGCTGCCTTCCTACTATCTCTGGGCATGGGCGCAGGGTGGCGTGGATGAATGGATGTACGAGATGGACGCGCGCGGAATCAAGGGCCGCAAGATCGTGCACAACCAGGGGCGCCTGAAGTTTCTGCGTTCCATCGCCTGGATCATGATGCTCTTCCCGATGAAGCCCGGCCAGCGGATCGCATTGAACAATTTCCTCTACGACAGGGGAAAGAAGCAGTTGCATGTCGATCTCGTGATGCTCAAGGGTGTCACGTGCGACGAGAAGAAGGGCAAGATCGTCACGGATACGTTCAACGGCGCGGAGGAAATCTTTGTTCCGCGCGAGGACTACGCGGAGGTTTTGGCGTTCATCGAACAACGTCTCCCGAAGAAGAAGCCGAAGAGGCAAAAAACCGGCGGCAGGAAGCGGTAGGGGCGCGCATCCCTGCCTTCACCGCCGCAATCCCCTCGCGATAGGGAAAGACTCGGAAGTGGCCATGAAAAACCGATAAGAAACCATTAGATCGCACTTTTGAAAAATACTGCATTTTGCCATTGCCCCGTCATAACAAATTTGGTATAATCCTGCCCATGGACACATTGGAAGTGACATCAAAGCCGCTAGTGATCCTGCATGGCGAAATTAAAACGCCCCATTCAGTGCTGCTGCACGAATGGAGGCGGGGATAAACTTGCGGAAACTTCAGCGCGGGATGATGCTCTCCATGCCGATTTCGCGTCCGATGCCAACGATTGGTGCACGATGCGCCGAGTTGCGTATAGTGGACGTGAACACGACCTGGCGAATCATCTATCGTGTTGATGCCGATGCAGTTCTAATTGCAGAAGTTTTCGCGAAGAAGACACAGGCGACACCAAAAACGGTCATCAACGTCTGCAAACAAAGGTTGCGTGACTACGATGCAATCACGAAAGGAGTTTAACATGACAGAAGCAAAGAAAAAGATTCTTGAGGCGAAGGGCTACAAAGTTACAGATTCCGCCGAATGGCTTGGGCTTTCCCGCGAAGAGGCGCAAATTGTGGACATGCGCGTGGCACTTGCGCAAGAGCTCGAAAGAGTTCGCAAGGCAAAGGGCATAACACAAGCAGAACTTGCAAAACGGGTGGGGACGAAGCAGTCCGGCGTGGCACGAATGCTGAACAACCCGGATACCAGCACGATGGACAATCTCATCAAGGCGCTTATCGCCCTTGCTGAACCCATCAGCAAGATTGCCGCCTGCCTTCTGCTGTGCTCCAACAATTGAGACGGTCGCCAACTTACTTGTGGCTCTTCCGCCAGAATGACGCGGGTGACATGCCGCAGAGGCTGGCGGCGGCGCGCAGCGAGATTTCGTGATTGTGTTACCGCCGGACGACTTCGCCAGAAATTTGAGAAATGCGGCGCACCTTGTTGCCTGCCTCACGGTAATCTGTAGCCACATTTCAAACCGTTGTGCGGATTCCCGCCCATCGGTGCGAAGGTACATGGTTCGAGACGGTAGGGGCACGCGTCCCGCGTGCCCATTAGGGGAACTCAAACCCCGGTACAGGGGAACCCAAACCTTGGTACAGGGGACAAGGCCGACCCCCGCAGGGGAGAATGTCGCCGTCCGCAGGGAAAAACGGCCTAGGCAGCACCCATTCGCCCCGCCGAATCGTATGTCTTTGCCCCGCGAGCGAGCGCACCAACCGACGATTCCGAACTGGTGGAAATGATAGGAAAGACTGGAAGGGGAAAACAGGATTTTTGTCATTCCACTAGCCACTTCCACACGCGGCGGCGATTTGATATAATTGACGTGTTCCATTCGGAAGGGTGGGGCAACATAGCTCGGCGACGCGAACCGCCGTCGGGAGGGCCGATAGGATTGGCTAGCGAATTGCAAACCTTGTCTTCTGTTTTCATCAGATCTGGCATGCTTTGTAATACTGTTCCGTTGAGAAGAGGTTATTATGACGCAAAAAGAACAAGTAGTAGAAGCTCTTGAGAAACATGGCGGCTATGCCACATTTTCAGAGTTGAACCATTTGGTTGATACATCTGGTTGGAGAACCCGGACAGCAGCGGCGTCGATTCGCCGG
>JAEEGL012144148.1_pt1 | contig 13402 bp, 8 predicted proteins | sample 9134231 | NCBI WGS metagenome assembly JAEEGL01 (sample SAMN16246548, study PRJNA631951) | gut metagenome | biome: gut microbiome; feature: rumen; material: fiber-attached | host: Bos | place: Iran: Karaj | collected 2018-10 | reverse complement strand
GCTACTTCTACAACAGCGCCAACGTCATCACCCAGAACGACAAGCTGCTCGACGCCCTCAACGCCTATGAGGAGCTCTTCGACGACATGCCGCAGGCCGAAGCCAACTTCAAGCTGGCCAAGGACGCCCTGCTGGCCGGCAGCCGCACCGCCCGCACCACCAAGTTCGGCATCATCAGCGCCTACATCACCTGCGAGCAGATGGGCTGGAAGGAGCCGCTGCGCAAACAGAACTTCCAGGCCTACCAGAAGATGACGATGCAGGACCTCGTGAACTTCCAGAAGCAGCATGTCAAGGGCCAAAAGAAGACTTACCTCATCCTCGGCAAAGAGAGCGAGATGGACTTCAATGCTCTCGCAAAGTTCGGAAAAGTAAAGAAATTAACGCTTGACGAGATTTTTGGCTTCTAAAAGATAAACCATTCCGTCTGTATCAACGACACGGTAACCAACCGTGTCGTTGATTATTTTATCTACCTGATCTTCTTCGCCTTCATAGTAGCACCAATGGTGCTTGAGGAGCAGATAATAGCCTGCACCATAAGCCAATCCCATGGGAAAGATATAGACGCTGTCGCGTGCCGCCAGATGGGGGGTGAACATGGTAGTAGCGCACACCGACGCGTCAGCGGGTACCTGCTTTAAGAGACGGCGCGCGGTAGCGGCGTCAAAGTCGTCCTGACGATAGTGGCAGGCGTCCAGTATGCGCACATTGGCCTTGCGGATGGGGGTCTGCGGTCGGCCTATGGTGTAGAAAAAAGTGCATGTCGTCAGGGCCACGGCCAGCACGCACAGCAGGGTCTGTGCACGCCCCTGACGCATACGCCCAAGTGCAGCTACCGTACCCACGGCAGCCACCATGCAGAGTTCAATATTGTAGTGATTGGCCACACCCCAGAATGACTCGACATCGCTGGAGAGCATCTTCAACGCCAAAGGCGGAATCAACATTACCAGATAGTTAGGTTTAAAACAGGTGAACAGTAGACCCGACGCAAGCAGACAGAGGAAGAATTCGCGTTTCAGAAGGCCGCCAGGTCCGTCGGTGAAGTTGACAAAGACATCCTTCACCGCCACAAACGGGTGTGCAACAACCCATCGGGCCACCTCGCCCACATTGGCACCCATCCATTTGTAGCGCCAAAAACCCGTCCCGCCGCCACCACCCAGCAACGGCATTACCCACAGCGTGACCACAAGGAAGTAGGCCAGACAGCCAGCCGACGTGAGCATCAGCAATCGTCGCATAGGACGGTCGCGACGCATGTCCCACACCAGGGCCAGCAACACAAAAGCCGTCCATAGCGCCGAGGCTTCGACGGCAATCGACATGGCAACCGCCGTCAACACCGTCCCTACCCTTTGGCACCGTTTTACAAAGTAGAGCAGCCAAGGCAGCAACATGGCGCTGACCACATTGGAGTGATAGTCGTAGCCCAGCGCATGCCACACACCGAAACTCAACCCCACTAGCAGCATGGCAGTTAAAGGCAACCAACTCTTCTTGGCATACAGGCCGGACAGCCGGTACATACCCAACATACCCAGCAACACCGCCGCTATCTGTACCAGAAGAAGCGTGTAGTTACCAAACAAATAGACCAGCGGCGAGAAAATCCATAGGTACAAGTCGAAATGGCCACCCATCTGGTTGCTCGGTTCCCATAGAAAGAAAGTGCCGTCGTTGCCGTTCAGGTGAGCATGGTCGTAAAGCGTCTTTGTGTATACACCCAAGTCAAGTCCATACGTGCGGAAACAAAGGTGGTTCCCAATGGACTCCACAGCGAACAGGAGGCCAAAAAACAGCAGTATTCCAACCACTAGAGGGGACTTGTGTCTTGTGAGTATGCGTTTCATTTGCGGTGCAAAAATAACAAAAAATCACCATATCGAAGAAAAAGTTGTATTTTTGCAGCATGAAAAAGAGTGTTCTTCTTCTCTCGCTCGTCCTTCTTGCTGCCTGTGGTGTAAAACATGATTGTTGTAGCTGCAGCGATACCCTGCCAGCAGCAGCCGACGGCTATGTAACAATTGTCGACGGACGCTTCTCTCTCGACGGAGAGCCTTGGTTTCCGTTGATGCTCAACTACAAGGCATTTATCAAAGAGGATAGTGTAGTGCCTGCACCATGGTATACCGACGGCGACGTCCGCGCCCATTTCGACACCATTGCCGCCTGGGGCTTCAACGCCGTGCGCGTCTGTCTTGACGTGCTCGACGAGCGGAAGGACACCACCGCCATGTTCCACGCCACACGCCGCATGGTGCAGCAGGCCGACAGTGCCGGTCTACACGTGATGCTGCTCATAAAGCCTCCTTTCAAAGGCTATTGGCGCGACTATGCCGTGGGCCTCATGAAACACCTCGCCGACCAGCCCGCCCTCTGGGCCTACGACCTCATGAACGAGCCCCTCTATTTTGACCCCGAGGCAAAGCGCGACAAATGCGATGCCGTCGCCACCGTGTGCGAATGGCGCCAGATGGTTCGCACCCACGCCCCACACCAACTCTTCACCGTGGCCACTGCCGAACCCATCGAAGTCTTCGAGTGGGACCCGTCGATGCTGCCTGTCGACTTCATCGAGATGCACACCTACCACCCCCTGCGCGTGCAGGCCGAGATGTGGTGGTACAGCCACTACTGCGGCAAGCCCTGGATGGTGGGCGAGACAGGCCTTCCTGCCGATGACGACAGTGTACCCTACTATAATCAAATAGCCTTCATGTGGGAGACCTATCGCTACGCCATGATGAATGGCGCAATAGGCTACGGATGGTGGGAGTTTCAAGACTGCCCCGAGGGTGTCAACTTCGAGGCACAATACACAGGCCTGCGTGACAATGAAGGTCGACCCAAACCTGCTGCCGACTTTGCCAAAACAATCCCCATCATCTGTTTCGGCACCAGTATGGAAGAAGACTACCTACCGCCAGTGAACTACTACAATATGTTGGCCTACGAGAATGTGGCCGCTACCGGACGCATCATAGACAACGAGGGGAAGCCCATCGAAGGCGCTGTCATCCGTGGATGGAACAAAGATTGGAGTGTCGGCATGAACACCTACAGTGACAGCACAGGCAGCTTCCGCCTGGTGAGCAACGACATCTGCACCCACTTCGAGGTGAGCGCCCCACGATACTGCAAAGTAAAGTTCGACAAGGAAATCCCATACCCTGACAGCATCAGTCTTCCCAACCGCACACGCGAGTACCAGCAAATACCCCTCCTCGGCTGGGGTCCCTGCTACCCCGGCCCCATAGGAGACACCGCCTGCAATTCACTTCCCTGGGCCGCCATTAACGACACCGCATCCCACAAACAATTCGAGGCCCCCAACGCTGTGGAAGCCTCGATAGGAGACATAAAACTGAAACGGCTTTAAAAGATTTCTTTGATGGTCTGCGGTTGACCGTTGATGATGAACGAATCGCCCTCCTTGCGGCCTTTCATAGCCAGATAGATGGGGGTCTGGGCCGAGATGGCGAACCACACTTCATTGCCCACTTGGAACTTGCCGGCGCCGATGGAAAGGAAAAACTTCTGGCGGTCGGTGACCACACAGGCGCCGTGCTCGACAGTGTCGAAAGGCTGTAGCTTGAGCAAGTCCTGCAGACAGCGGATGCCCGCCAAGGCGTTGCTGTACTGCTTGGCATACATGTCGCGACTGCGCATCATCTTGGTGCGGTAGCTGTCGTAGCGGTCCACGTTGGCGCCATAGTCGTTGCTCTGCTGCTGTGCCGAGTCCATCTCCTGCTTGGCAATAGAAGCGATATGCTCCTGCTGTTCGATGCAGGAGCATATCACTTTGTTACGTTTTTCTTCTCGTGTCATTTTATCTCAGACCTTCCTGGATTCACCAGACGACCCAGGAATCCTAGATTATCTGGTTCTTCCTGGATATTCCTTCAAAGCCACCTCGAGGCACTTGATGGCCTTCTTAAGGTCTTCTATGCAGATGCAGTAGGTGATACGGGCCTGATGGCGACCTTGCTCGGGATTGACATAGAAGCCTGTGGCGGGAGCCAGCATAACAGTGGCACCCTCATAGCTGAAGTCGGTCAGCAACCACTGGCAGAATTTGTCGCTGTCGTCCACCGGCAGGTCAATGACGGTGTAGAAAGCACCCTTGGGCATCGGGCAGAAGCAGCCAGGTATCCTGTTCACGCCCTCCACGATAACGTTGCGGCGGGCAATGTATTCCTTCTGCACCTTGTCGAAATATTCCTGCGGAGTGTCGACGGCGGCCTCGGCAAAAATCTGACCGAAGCTGGGAGGCGACAAACGGGCCTGAGCCAAACGCATAGCGATGGCGTATACCTCGCTGTTGCGAGTCACCATACATCCCACACGGGCGCCGCAGGCGCTGTAGCGTTTCGACACCGAGTCGAACAGGATGACATTACGCTCCAGACCCTCCAGCTGCATGACGCTGAAGTGCTTGTGACCATCGTAGCAGAACTCGCGATACACCTCGTCAGCAAAAAGGTACAGATCGTACTTCTTCACCAGACCGGCCACCTTCAGCAACTCCTCGTGGGTATAGAGGTATCCCGTCGGGTTGTTGGGGTTGCAGATCATAATAGCCTTGGTGCGCGGGGTGATAGCCTTCTCGAAGTCCTCGATAGGAGGCAGGGCGAAACCTGTCTTGATGTCACTAGGAATTGTAACAATCTTTGCGTCGCACAACTTGGCAAAGGTGTTGTAATTGGTGTAGTACGGCTCGGGGATGATAATCTCATCGCCAGGATTCAGGCAGACTGTGAAAGCCATCTGAAGGGCTTCGCTGCCGCCGGTGGTGACAATAATCTGGTTGGGAGTCACGTCGATGCCGTGACGGTGGTAGTAGTTGCACAAGGCACGACGGTAGCTAGGGATACCAGCTGAGTGGCTGTACTCCAGCACACCCTTCCATTGCGGCAATTCACAGGCATTGTCCGCCAGCGCTTTGAGGGCACCCTTGGGAGTCTCAATATCGGGCTGACCTATATTCAGGTGGTACACATGGACGCCACGCTCCTTGGCGGCATCGGCAAAGGGAACAAGTTTACGGATAGCCGACTGCGGCAGGTCCAGACCTTTGGTGGAGATTTGAGGCATTGTGTTCTTCTGTTTTATTGTTTGACAGGTTCCGCCTTCTTCAATTCAACAGCTTTGGGGCCTTCAGCGGTCTTGGGACCCTCTTCTGCTTTCCTCACCTCACGTTTAGGCTGAACCTCGGGGGTCTTGTTGGCCGAGCCGTCCTGGAGCACAGTACCTTTGATGCGCAGCACAACGCGGTTGTTGTTCACTGCATTGCTGGTCACGGTGACCGTCTTCGAGAAACCGCCCACATTGTTGGTGTTGTAGTGAACATCGATGACACCTTTCTGACCCGGCATAACGGGCTTCTGGGTGTACTTGGGGGTGGTGCAACCGCACGAAGCCTTCACATTCTGAAGGATGAGGGGCTCATCACCATCGTTCCAAAAAGTGAACTGGCAGTCGCCGTTGCCACCTTTCTGGATGCTTCCATATTGGTGTTCCATCTCTTCGAAACGGATTTTGGCGCCGTGTTCGGGCACATCTTTCTGCTCAGCATTCTGTGCGCCGGCAATCCATGCCATCGACGCAAACAGGCAAATCAATGCAAACTTTTTCATAGTCATTATCCTTTTTTATTGTTATTTTTCAGTTTGTTATCTGCTTTTCTCAAGCCCAGGGGCTTTGTTTGTCAGGCTGCAAAAATACTAAAATTAAGTATATGCCACGAAAAAAAACTTGCAAAAAGAGTTAAAAGCATGTCACTTTTTTATCAACTTCAACACCTGGAGGCCTCCCATCGTAGTGATATGTAGGTAATAGACGCCGGCGGGATAATCTGTCATTTCAAACAGCAACTCCGTGCCTGCTGCCACACGACGGCTCCGGCAGCGGCCGTTTTGGTCAAAGAGACTCACCTCAGCACCGGGTGTCAGCCCATCGACGACGGCGACTCCGGCTGTCGGGTTGGGTCGTATGGTCACAGCACACCTCTCACTCACCGCACCGACGCCGATGATTCCGGTGGAGAAACTCACTCGGGCACTCCAAAGCGACCGCAGGTTCTCGCCACAGACTGCACGTACATAGACATCGTACTCCTCATTCATTGCCAACCCTGTAAGGGTATGGCTGATCACAGCGCCCGAATCCGACGGCTGACTCTCTATATGGACTAGTTCACCGCTACCTTCCAAGAATCCCGCAGGTCCGTAAGATATGTCCCAGGCACTCTGCATGTCGGGCAACCGCCATGACACCACAGCGCTGTCGGCCACGCTCACCACCGACACCTCATTCACCGGCAGACAGCCCGGGGTGGTAAACCAAATCGTGTCGCTCCACGGACCCGTCAAGGTATCGTTGCACATTGGTCGCACCATAAAGGCATAGGCGGTGTTGTGGGCGAGGTTGACAATGGTCACCCGCGCGCTGTCAGTCTCAAACAATGTGTTGACTCCTTCGCCTCGCATGTACACCTCCCAGCGTTGCTCGTCGCCCTGCGGTGTCCATTCTATGGAGGCCTGGGTATATCCGACGTCGACCACATCCACCTCCGTAATCATCTCGCATTGCGGCTGCGGCACCATCGCCTTCACCGACAGGTCGTCCATTTTAAATGTCATCGAACCTATGCCGACCACCGAACGCAACGGACGGAAAAGCAGGCGGGTGCCGTATGCCATAGGAGCCATTTTGATGTCGATGCGGTGCCATTCGCTGCCATAGGCCACCGTGTCGTCGTAGACAAGCATCAGGCTGTCGCCCTCGGCAGCAAACACCTGCAAACGGGTATCCAGCTGGTGATAGTGATAGCTGCTGTCGCTATATCCTTGGTTGGCTGTCACGTAGAACGTCACCAACAACGAATCAGAACCGCAGGCCATTTCGGCGCTAACAAGGTCTACATAGTCCAGGCTGTCAGCCACATAGGCATAGAAGCACCTCTCGCTGTTGTGTCCCGCACCCATCACACGCACTGTACCCTCCCCTGCATCCCAGCAGTAGGGCATAGTATAGAGCGCGGTGTTTTCAAAGTTTTCCTTGTAGGGCAGTGGCATAGGGGCGCAGGTTGTGGTGAACATGGTACCGACACTATAGGTGACGGAGCCATCATAGCACACCGAAGAGACTTTGACCTCGTAGTCGGTGGCCGGTGTAAGGCCTGCAAGGAGGACCGTGTTGTCTGTCAAGGTACTGTCGACATCGAACATCTGCGACGAGGTGCCGTCGGACGAAATAAGCAGTACACGGTAGTGACCCACATGGCCCGCATCGCTGATGGTCAGCAAAGCCGTGGTGGCTTCCACACTGTCCACTCTGACAGAGTCGGGGCGGTCGCACGGAAGCGATGGGCTGAAGGAGACATCATCAATATACATCATCGCAGAACTCCACGAGGTGTCTGCCCGATCGGGACGGAAAGCCACATAGTGACCCTGCGTGCTGTAGCCGCCAAGGCTTACCTGATACTCGGTCCACGAGTTGCTCACAGCAATAGTCTGCACCGCAACAAAGGTAGTGCTGTCCAGCGGGTTGTCCATCACACCGACGGTAAGAATAGCATTGCCACCCATGGTTGACTTGAGCCAGAAAGTGAGGTCGATTCCTGCCAAAGTATCCACCACAGGCATCAGGGCATAGGCCTGCGTACTGTAAGTGTTGCTGCCGAGCAACAAGCCATAGCCCGTGGCGCCATAATGAACAGTGTCGACTCGCACGTTGTTCGACCCAGCGGGTAACACCGACCAGCAGTGGCTGAGTAGGCCCGGGTTGAACGTCTCGGAATAAGGCAGATCAACATGTCGCAGGGTATCGCAGTCGGTGTTGAACTCAACACCCACAATGTGTGACAGGTTGTAATCGCAGCGCGCCGCGGCAAACAACGTGTAGTGCTTACCCGGAGTCAAGCCAGTGAGTGTCGTGGTGGCAGTGTCCACATCGGCAGAATCGACAGTCAGGGCATCCGAAGCCGACCAGTAGAGACGGTAGTGTCCCGTGGCGGTGGAGTCGACCACCGTCACCGTGGCAGTATGCTGTGTGACGGTGTCTATCGTCACCGCTGACGGCCGATCACAACCGGTCGCCAAGAATACACCCAAATTGTCGATATATACATTCGCAAGGCCGCTCCTAGACTTGAAGCGCAAAGCCAGGCGTCCGCTGTCGGCCACGCCGAACGAGTGCTCATAGTAGTTCCATGAACTTGAGACAGGCACCGTGTCCAATGTCGTGAACGTGGTGCTGTCACCTGCGTCGGCCATCACACCTAACTCCAACAACCCTTGTGACGCATTGCCATTCATGGCCTTCACATCGAAACCGACGGCCAGTCCGTCGAGCGGCATCTCCATATCGGGCAGCACAGCAATCACATCGTAGGATTGCGGGTATATACTGTAGTTGGTTGCCACCATTTGCAGCATACGGCCACCCACCGAGGTTTCAACAAAGTTGTTGCTTGCAGCGCCCACCGACGTGTTCTCCTGGGCATTGTAATAGCGCAGCCAGCAATAGTCGACCTCACCGTCGACCCAGGTCTCGAAATCCTCGACATAAGGCAAGGTGGAGATGGGGGCACAGGCCGTGCGGAACCAGGCATAGCGGTTTTCGGTCCACTCGCCGTCGCACAAACGGGCCACACCCACCCAGAAGTCGGTGCCAGGCTGAAGTCCGGTGAGCATCAGCACCGTGTCGGCGGTGACGATATACTCGGAGTCATCACAGGTCACGCGGTAAGTGTCTACCCCGTTGTTTTCTTGCCAGTGCAAAAAAGCCGTGGTAGAGGTAACCTGCGAAACATGCACCACCGCCGGACGGTCGCAGTCAGGAAGTGCCTCAATGTGCACATTATCAACATAGCCCAGGTCGCGCCAGTAGCCCGGCACATAGTCGTGACTTGCCGTGCTGTGCTGCATCAGCACCAGCCGTCCTTCGCTAAAAGGCAAGACACCCGTCTCTATGGTATAGGTGTGCCACAGTGTGTCATAGTAGGGAGACACTGTGTCCAGTGGCACAAAATGTTCGATGTCGTCGTCACCGGGAATGACACCCACCAGCATTGACATCAAATAGGGGAAACGTTCAACGCGGTAATCGAAGCTGAGTCGCAACCGGTCAACGGTGGTGTCGACAAAAGGCAGCAGCAGTATACCGCGCTCATAACTATAGACATCGTTGTACTGTGAAGAGAACTTGACTACATTGTTGCCCGCGACATCCTGCACGGTGGGCACAGCGGGCGTGTAACTTCCTGAAGAGTGATAACTCATCATCGAAGTGGCACCCCAGCAGTCGGGCAGCACCTCTGATACTTCAAAATTTTCATCAAGCGGTAGCGGCACCGCGCAGCGGGTGTGAATCATGAGGTTTTCTGCTTCGCTCTCGGCACTGTCGCCACAGAGGGCGTAGACGTCCACCACATAGTCGGTGTTGGCCATCAACCCAGTGAGGACTGCACTGTCGACAGTCGTCGTCAACGTATTGGCCAACCACTCCTGCCCCACTGGATACCATTCTACCCGATAGCTGTCTGCCTCCGTATAGACGTCCCAGCCTACGTGGGCCGTGTGCTGCCCCACATAGCTAGCACTCACCGACTCGACAGGCAGACACCCGTCGAAGGCTTCCATCACGATGTCGTCGATAAATAGCTGAGCGGAGGAAGTAAACTTGAAAGCAACAGTGTTGCCTGTGCCGGTATAGATGGACATAGGCACTGTGTATTCTTGCCAGCTGTTGTGGTTGAGGGTAAAGGTCTGCAGTACCTCAAGACTATTGATATCAAAGGGGTCGGACATCACCCCGACCTGCAGAGTCACAATAGAATAGGATGGACCATTGAAAGGACCGTGACCATTGAAACGTAGCACGGTGGTACGCAAGCTGTCGACCGGCGGCAGGTGGAACCACCCATTATTGTAGATCCTGAGGGCCATATTGGGCCGCCCTTCCAGGGCCGACATGTCTTTCACCACGACATTGTACGTGTTTTTCCAGCAACCATCCCAAAGGGTGGGATCGTTCTCCGGACGGTCTTCAAAGTCCTCAGTCAGGGGCAACTCACTGTGCGAGATCGGGGTGCAGGGAGTAGGGAACTGCACCCCATACCAATCGCTGCTGTCCTCACCGCAATCGGAACGCATGTAGAGCCAATGCTGGTGGTTAGGCACCAATCCTGTGAGATGCATCGTGTCACCCGCATAGAGTTGCAGATGGTGTCCCGCACTGCCAGGGGTGAAGTCAGTAGTATCATATTGTATTCGCACATACGAATCGGTCACCTCATTGGGCACCCAGCTGAGGAGGGCTGTGTCGTGGCCCACAGCGCTCACCGCAATGGCCGTGGGACGCGGACAGGGCGGCTGCGGACGGTGCCAGGTAATCACCGTGCCGCTGTCGGGGCAACCGGCCAGATTGATGTCCGGGCCGACAATCCAATTGTTGTTTGAGCGATAGGCGGGTTGTGTCAAGGAGACAATCACCGAGTCCCATGTGCCGCGCAAAGCCACATGGTCAACCACGGTCTGGAAGTAGCCGGGGAAATATTCATACTGCCATGTGGTGGCCCCGTCGACAAGGAAAAAGTTGAAAAGCGTGTCATTCGTAACCCCATTGTGCATCGCACCGTAAACGGCACTGATGTCGCCATTGGCGTGCAACCGCAACTGGTAGTTGAAGTTATCCTGCGATGCCTCGGTCGAAGAAATGGGGTATAACGGATAGTGTTGCACATGCTGCCACTCGATGACCAGCATCTGGTTGCCATCGTCATCCTCCGTCAGCTGCCACCAGCAGCCCGACGCGCCGTCCGGCATCTGCCCGTCGAAGAGCACGAAAGGCGAAATGATGGACGTCGACTGGTCATTCCAGTAGTCGACAGCGTGGTGCGAACCGCCACCGCTGTTGCTGCCGCGCAATTTGACGAAGCCGTCGGCACGCACCGTGATAGTGGTGCCGGCCGGATAGTCCGACTGGCCGAACATGAAGTCGAACGGCAAGGCGATGGCCTGATAGCCGTAATCGCCTGTGACTGAAGCCAACAGAGTACCCGTCGAGGCAATGCTCTGCCACTCGCCGGCCTCCGTGGTAACCGTGTAGGTAGTCAGCATCTGCGCTGCAGCCGTTTGGAAGGCAAGCAGAAGTACCGTGAAAATAATTGTAACGTGTTTCATGGATTAAAATATTAATGTTTCTTTTTTCGCTCAACAACATAGATGCGCATCGTTTCCGCATCGTTGCCTTAAAGACGAAACAGAGGACCAAAATGGCCCACAATTAACACTATTTAACATATATGCATTTGTATCATACGCGATATAATTGCATACAAACATAGCCCTTGGGCGAACACACACCGACTCATGTCCGACCGCAGTCGGAGTTGAGTCGGACATCAGTCGAAGTTGGGTCGGACTTGAGACGGACTGGGTGGGGTTTTGATGCTGTGTTTTAGCGTTTTGCGCACATAATCATATACTTTGCTGGAAATCAACAATTTCATTCTTTCCAACAAATAAATGCACACCAACCAAAACACGATATAAAGGGCCGCTAGAGAATCCAAACAGACACTCTTTGTCACCTCAAAAATAAAGGTCGCGCACGGTATTATCTAAGAAATAATTAAGAATTTAAGAATTGGAGACTAGTAGAACTCAACCCAGGCGTCGGGGTCCTGTAGGCGGGTGCGGAGCCATTGGCGCACACGGTCGACATCCAACTCTTCGTCCGACGGGACGACCATAACATGTAGCGTGAGGTCGTTCCCGACGCGTCCGATACGCACCTCGCCGATGCGGGGAAAGAGGGAGGCCGCTTCGGCGCCGATCTGGGCCGAAAGGGTGTCGTATCGAGTGTATTTCTCAAGCTGGGCGCGGGTGGCGGCAAGCTGGCTGTGGAGGCTCGTGAGCTCGGAGGTGACGGCCGCGGCCGCGACCGCGTCGGATGCTTGGATGACCGACAGAGACTTGACTTTCAGCTTGTAATAACCCATACGACTGCGGGCATCAGCCAACTCGTCGTCGCCGATGACGCGGCCCACAGCAACAACACGCAGGGTGTCGTGCAGGGCCGAGGCCGAGAGTATCTGGGTGCCGCTCTGCGTCAGTTCATGGTCGACAAAGCGGGCGATTTCGCGCTTCTGCACGTCGTCGCGCACGATGTGCCAGGTCATAAAGGCCGCCGGCAGGAGGGTGACGACGACAATGGCCGTGACGAGACGACGGCTGTGGCGCAGGCGTCCGGCATCGGGGCCGGCCACGCTATGGAAGTGCAGCAGCTTGACACCGAGGAAGGTGGCGATGGCGATGAAGACGGTGTTGATAAAGAAGAGATAGAAAGCACCGAAGAAATAGCTCCACTGGGCGGTGGCGAGGCCATAGCCGGCGGTGCAGAGGGGCGGCATAAGAGCGGTGGCGATGGCCACACCGGGAATGACCTGACCTTTGCTCTTAGTGGTGAGCGCCAGCACACCGGCAGCGCCACCGCAGAAAGCAATGAGCACATCGTAAAGACTGGGCGATGTTCGCGCCAGCAACTCGCTGCGCGCTTCGCTCAAAGGCGAAACGAGGAAATAGACCGTTGCCGTGACCACTGAGATAAGCGCGGCCACCAGGTAGTTCTTGAGGGCGCGCCGGAAGAGGTCGTAGTCGCCGATACCTACCGAGAGCCCCATGCCGAGGATAGGGCCCATGAGGGGCGAGATGAGCATGGCACCGATAATGACGGCAGTGGAGTTCACATTGAGTCCCAGCGAAGCAATGAGGATAGCGAAGATGAGTATCCAGAGGTTGGTGCCGCGGAACACCACACCGGCGCTCACCTGTTCCACCACCTGCCGCTCGTCCTCGCGGTCGCCCATAAGGTTGAAATAGCGTCCGACGCTTTTCAGCGCCCGGCTGAAGTTGAACTGCATAGTCAAGGTCTTTTTAAAATTGATAACGTTCCACACCGTTATTTATTGTGCTGCAGGCCCCTACTCCGCAGCCTCACCGAGCGGTCACTTTCAGGCCATAGCGGCATATGCCTGAACAAAGCTGCAGAGGAATAGGACATAAGTATCAACATTTTACACGAGACAAAAAATATTTTCACCATTTTTGGTGACTATATGGATTTTTTTTTATATCTTTGCAGGCACATTATTGTTACGACAATTAATAAATATTAATCTTATAACACTAAAATTATGGCATTTAAAGGACAAATCATTATCGATACCGAGCACTGCAAAGGCTGCGGAGTCTGCGTACCCGTGTGCCCGATGAAGTGCATCGAGTTGTCGAAAGAAGTAAACGGCAAGGGTTACAACTTCACCCACGTCGTGAATGACAGTTGCATCGGCTGCGCCAGCTGCGCCATGGTGTGCCCAGACGGCGTG
>JAEEGL012136311.1_pt1 | contig 13402 bp, 8 predicted proteins | sample 9134231 | NCBI WGS metagenome assembly JAEEGL01 (sample SAMN16246548, study PRJNA631951) | gut metagenome | biome: gut microbiome; feature: rumen; material: fiber-attached | host: Bos | place: Iran: Karaj | collected 2018-10 | reverse complement strand
CTCCTCGCCGCTATCGCTGCGGCATCGGTGATGATGGCCAGTGCTGCCACCACGCCTATTTACCTCAACGAGTCGCTGCCCATCGAGCAGCGTGTCAATGACCTGTTGCCTCGTCTGACGTTGGATGAGAAAATCGCGATCATCCATGCGCAGAGCAAGTTCTCATCAGCCGGCGTGCCACGACTGGGCATCCCCACGTTCTGGACCGACGACGGCCCCCACGGGGTGCGTCCCGATGTGCTGTGGGACCAGTGGGAACAGGCAGGAGCCACCAACGACTCGTGTGTGGCGTTCCCGGCGTTGACCTGCTTGGCGGCGACATGGAACCCGGCACTAGCTCGGCGCTACGGCGTGAGCTTGGGCGAGGAGGCGCGTTACCGCGGCAAGGACATGATTCTGGGACCAGGCGTGAACATCTACCGCACACCGCTCAACGGACGCAACTTTGAGTACATGGGCGAGGATCCGTTCCTGGCATCGCAGATGGTGGTGCCTTACGTCCAGGGTCTGCAATCGCTGGGCGTAAGTGCCTGTATAAAACATTATGCGCTGAACAACAACGAGTTTGAACGCCATACCACCAACGTCATTGTCGATGACCGCGCCCTGCACGAGATATACCTGCCCGCTTTCAAAGCGGCAGTGCAACAGGGCGGCGCATGGGCCATTATGGGAGCCTACAATTTTTATCAGAACGAACACAACTGCCACAACAAGCGGTTGCTGGTCGACATCTTGAAGCGCGATTGGCAGTTTGACGGTGTGGTGGTCAGCGACTGGGGTGGCACGCACGACACCTGGCAAGCCATCCACAACGGACTGGACATGGAGTTCGGCACGTGGACCAACGGACTGAGCGAGGGCGCCCGCAATGCCTATGATGACTATTACCTGGCACTTCCCTACAAGAAATTGTTGCAAGAGGGTAAGGTGTCGATGGCGACCCTCGACGAGAAGGTGCGGCGCGTGCTACGACTGATGATGCGCACCACGCTCGCCACACGCCCGCGCGGCTCAATGTGCAGCGACGAGCACTACCAGACGGCACGCGACGTGGCTGCCGAGGGTATCGTTCTGCTCAAGAACGACAAGAATCTGTTGCCCATCGACCCCGCCAAGCACCACCACATCCTCGTGGTAGGCGAGAATGCCATCAAGATGATGACCGTGGGCGGCGGCAGCAGCTCGCTCAAGGCACAACATGAGATTTTGCCGCTCGACGGACTGAAGGCACGTCTCGCGGGACTTGCTGAGATTGACTATGCCCGCGGCTATGTGGGCGATCCGACGGGCGAGTACAACGGCGTGACCACGGGGCAGAGCCTTAAGGACGACCGCACACCCGACCAACTCATCGCCGAGGCCTGCGACAAGGCGCGACAGGCCGACATCGTGGTCTTTATCGGCGGACTGAACAAGAGTATGGGACAAGATGCCGAGGACGGTGACCGCCAGAGCTACGCACTGCCCTACGAGCAAGACCGCCTCATCGAGGCACTCGCCAAGGCAAACAAAAACCTAGTAGTGGTGAACATCAGCGGCAACGCCGTGGCGATGCCGTGGCGCAAGCAAGTGCCCGCCATCGTGCAGGGATGGTTCCTGGGCAGCGAGACAGGCATAGCACTGGCACGTGTCCTTGTGGGTGACGACAACCCCTCGGGCAAACTGCCGTTCAGTTGGTATGAGAAGTTGGAGGACTGCGGAGCACATGCCGTCGGCGACTATCCTGGCATGAAACGCGCCAACGAAAACATCTGGGACGAGGAGTACCGTGAGGGCATCTACGTGGGCTATCGCTGGCTCGACAAAGTGAAGAAGCGTCCGGCATTCGCTTTCGGACACGGACTAAGTTACACCACCTTCCGCCTCAGCAACGCCCAACTGAGTTCCCCCTCTAAGTTAGAGGGGGTGCCCGAAGGGCGGGGGCGTGTGTCAACCGCCACGGTGACCGTCACCAACACGGGCAAACGTGCCGGCAGCGAGGTGGTCCAACTCTATGTCACCGATGTCGACTGCTCGGTCGACCGGCCCGCCAAGGAACTGAAAGGTTTCCAAAAAGTCTTCTTGCAGCCTGGCGAGAGCCGTGTGGTGAGCATTCCCATCACCCGCGACATGCTGCAGTACTACAACGCCGACAAGAGCCAGTGGGTCGCCGAACCCGGCGACTTCATCCTCCACCTCGGCACCGCCAGCGACAACCTCCCCTTCCAACTCAAATACCACCTTGACTGACTTATTGAACCGCGAATCTGCGCGAATCAAACGCGAAACAAGCGAAACCTGTGAATGGTTTCTGCGACAAAGCTCCGTTAGGAGCGTGGAGGGTCTAGGCAGGGGTGGAGCTTCGCGTGATTCGCGTTCAGGCTTCGTGCCGTTTCCAGGACTATGAATAATCCAGGCTAGATTGACTGCATCTCGACGAGGTGCTTGTAGTGGCTATCGCGGGACATGAGTGCGTCGTGGGTGCCTTGCTCGACGATGTGGCCTTCCTGCATCACACAGATGAGGTCGGCATTCTTGATGGTGCTCAACCGATGTGCGATGACCAAGGTGGTGCGCCCGTGCATCAGATGATCCAGTGCCTCCTGGACCAGGTGCTCGCTCTCGGTGTCGAGGGCACTGGTGGCCTCGTCAAGGATGAGGATAGGCGGGTTCTTGAGGATAGCACGGGCAATGCTGATGCGCTGCCGCTGGCCGCCCGAGAGTTTGCAGCCGCGGTCACCGATGTTGGTATCAAACCCCTGCTCGCTTGCCATGATGAAGTCGTAGGCATTGGCAATGCGCGCCGCTTCCTCGACTTGTTCGCGCGTCGCATCGGTCACTCCGAATGCAATGTTGTTATAGAAGGTATCGTTGAACAAGATGGCCTCCTGGTTTACATTGCCCATCAGTGCGCGTAGGTCAGCGACACGGCAGTCACGGATGTCATGCCCATCGATGGTAATGCGACCCTCCTGCACGTCGTAGAACCGCGGCAACAAGTCGGCCATCGTGGTCTTGCCCGACCCGCTCTGACCCACTAACGCCACGGTGTGACCGCGAGGGATGTCGAGCGTCACGTCATCAATCACCCATTGGTCTTCGTAGCGGAAGCGCACGCCCTCATAACGGATGCCCTGCTCCATTCCTTTCAGCACCACAGGATGCTCGGGGTCGCGGATGGTGTTCTCGGCACTCAAAATCTTGTCGATGCGCTGTATTGATGCCAAGCCGCGTTGAACGGAGTAGGTGGCACGGCTCAAATCCTTGGCGGGATTGATGATGCTGTAGAAGATTATCAGGTAGTAGATAAACTTGGGAGCAGTTATAGTGTTATGTCCGCCCAGGATGAGCGTACCTCCAAACCATAGGACGATGGCGATGGTCGCCGTACCCAGAAACTCGCTCATGGGGTGCGCCAACTCATAGCGGCGATTCATACTGGTGACGATGTTGCGGTAACGCTCGTTCTCACCCTCAAAACGGTCACGCACCTTGCCCTCGGCATTGAATGCCTTGACAATGCGCAGGCCACTGATGGTCTCCTCGATGTTGCTCAACAGTACGCCCCATTGATTCTGACCCGCAAGCGACACCCGCTTCAAGCGCTTACCGACACTGCCCATCAGCAGTCCCGCCAAGGGCAACAAAATCAACACAAACAGTGTCAACTGCCAACTCAACGCAATCATCATCGCCAGACAGGCGATAATCATGATGGGGTTCTTGAATATCAGGTCGAGCGACGACATGATGGAGTTCTCCACCTCGGTCACATCACCGCTCATGCGCGCCATCACATCGCCTTTGCGTTCGTCGCTGAAGAAGCCGATGGGCAGCGACACAATCTTGGAATAAATCTGGTTGCGGATGTCGCGCACCACACCCGTACGGATGGGAATCATGAAGTAGGCACCCAGATAGGCTGACCCCGTCTTCAGACTGGTCATCACCACCAGTGCCACAGCGATGCACGCCAGTGCAGTTGAGGGACCATAACGCTCGATGATGCACTGCACATAGTAGTAGAAGTTGTTCACCACCACCTCGTTGATTTTGCCGCTGGACCACTCCATGAAAGAGTATGTCTGCGTGTTCAGCCCGAATAGCATCTCCAGGATGGGGATAATCAGTGCGAACGAGAATAGCGTAAGAATGGCCGTCAATATGTTAAACAACACATTGAGCACCAAGTATTTTTTATAAGGCGGCACAAACCGTCTGAGTAAATCAAAGAATCCTTTCACCTTTATCAATTGAGAATTGAAAATTGAAAATTAACCATACTGTTCCAAGGCTTTGCGTAACTCTTGTTTGATCATCAGTTTCAGTTCTGGTGGCTCGAGTACCTCGAGGGCACTGCCATGGCTAAGCAGTTCCTCTCGCAGGTCGTAAGTGATGCGCATCTGATAGGAGAAGATGGAGTAGTGGTCATGAACCACCTCTTGCTGCGACGGGTGCAGCGGCAGGGCACGGAAGTACTTTGCCTGCGTGGGTTCGACGCGCAACACGATGCGCTTGGGATCGTTCTGGTTGGTGGTGATGCCAAAGCAGTCCTTGAAGAATCCCTGTGGGCTGAAACCCTCGGGATAGTTGAACGACTTGTCGGCAAGGATGACCAGTTCACCCATGCGATCCAGCGCGTAGGTCTTAATCATCTGGTCTTTTACATTATAACCGATGACATACCACAACTGCTTGAAAATCTTCACAAAGTAGGGTTCCAAGTCCACCTGGCTGCCCTGAATGCGTGTGTAACTGCGGTAAGCGAATTGGATGCGGTGGTTCTGTCGCATGGCATCGATGATGGTCGATAGGTGTTCACGTGCCGACGGCACATTCTCCAACACCACACGCCCGGCAATGTCACTGGTGTCACGCAGCGTGTCGGTCAACGCGGTAGCATCAACCAGCCACTGGTGCAACTCGGACTGCGGGGTGTCCTCGATGTAGTATTCGTATGTCGACCGGTCACACTGGATATTCACACCGAACATATCCTCGGCACCGTTGCGGTAGTGATGGAAGGTGCGGCGTGGCAGGGGCTTGCCGTCGCTGAGCGATGAGCAAAGCCACTGTCGGTTCAACTCTTCGAGCGTGATGCGCCCATAGCGCCGAATCGTGTCAATGAGCCAGATATATCGGTTTATTAAGTTGTGAGCCAATTTGAGTAGTCAATTTTTATGGTTAGTTTTCAGTTCCCCTTGCGGCGGAGCAAAAGCAGGCCCAGCATGGTCAGGGCTGCGTTGAGCAGAAGCAGTTCGAAACCCAGCGTGTAGTTGTAGCTCTTTGCCAACCACAGTTGGATGAAATAGCTGAGCACAGGAGCGGCGATACAGACCACAGGAACCAATCGGTCACGCACCGGAGTCTTGCACATCATGCCGTAAGCGAACAGACCCAGGATGGGACCATAGGTGTAGCTTGCTAGCGTATAGACCGCACTGATGGCATCGCTGTTGCTGATGGCATAGAACACCAGGATAACCAGGCCCATGCATGCCGCCATGGCGATGTGCACCATCTTGCGTGTACGCGCCAACGCCGGCTCGTCCTGCTTCTTGTCGCTTTCAAGGATATCGACGGTAAACGAGGTGGTCAACGCGGTCAATGCCGAGCCAGCGGCACTGTAGGCAGCCGAGACCAGACCCAAGATGAACAACACACCCACGACAATGGGGATGGCACCGCCACTGAACGCCACCTGCCCGAACAACTCGTCGGTCTTCTCGGGGATGGCCATGCCGCTCTGCTTCGTATAGAGAACCAAAAGCGTACCCAGCACGAGGAACAAGCCCACGACGAATATTTGGGTGATGCCACTGACGATGAGACCTTTCTTCGACTCGGCGACGTTCTTGCTGGCCAGCGTGCGTTGCATCAGGTCCTGGTCAAGGCCCGTCGTGGCCACCACCATAAAGATACCGGCAATGAACTGTTTCCAAAAGTAGGTACCCTCCTTGGGATTGTCAAAGAAGAATATGCGCGACGTGTCGTCGCCGGCAACTGCCGAACATAATTCCCCGAAGCCGTAGCCCAGGCCCTTGGCGATGAACAGGATGCACAAAATCACACTCATAATCAAGCAGAACGACTTCAGCGTATCGGTCCAGATGACCGTCTTCACACCGCCTTGCAAGGTGTAGAGGAATATCAATGCAATGGTCACCACCACATTGACAATAAACGGAATGTGCAAGGGTCCGAACACCAACAACTGAAGCGTCACACAAACTACATAGAAGCGCACCGCGGCACCCAGCATTTTGCTGATGAAGAAGAACCACGCGCCCGTCTTGTGCGTCTTCCCGCCGAAGCGTTCCTCGAGGTAACCATAGATTGAGACTAAGTTACGCTTGAAGAATAGCGGCATCAGCACGTAGGCAATTACAAAGTAGCCCACGGCAAAGCCCAGCACCATCTGCATGTAGCTGAAGCTCTTCACAGCAACTTGACCGGGCACCGACACGAAAGTCACGCCCGAGATGGGCGCACCAATCATGGCGATAGCGACGATAAACCATGGCGCCTGACGGCCACCCGTGAGCGCAGTATTGGTGTCGCTCTTGCGCGACGCCAGCCACGAGATGATAAACAGCAATACAAAATAGCCAACAATCGTGGCAAGTACAATCCAAGGAGTCATTCTTTTAGTTTATAGTTTAGAGTGTATAGTTAAAAGTTTAGACAGCGCTTGCGCTGGTAGTAGACGATTGTGAATATAACGAGGTGCAAAGGTATTACAATCTAGTTGCCTGTGCAAATTTTTGGCACATTATTTTAGAAGAAAAATTTTTTAGGAACTATATATCTGTTGTCCACATTTTGTTTTTCGGCATGATTCGGGTTTTAATGATGAGGAGCAACGTCACCGGAGGTGACAATTTGAATAACCGGGGGTGGAGCGTCAGCGACACCTCCGGTATGTGACCACATTGAATACCTCGCTGTAAGCGAGCACCTTGCCACAACTACCAAGATTATCTAAATGCTCGCTTTCAGCGAGGGTGAGAGTTGCATACTGTCCGAGGGTGTCGCAAGCTCCACCCCCGGTTACTCAACTCAGTCGCTTTCAGCGACAAAGCCGACCTTGGGGGCAACAGATATATAATTGCCAAAATTTTTTCACTGTTTTTTCATCAACTATTGTGTGCGTAACGAAATATCATTACCTTTGTAACCGAAATAGTAACAGACGACTTTAGATGGATTATTCGTTTCTGAATTTCTTGGCACTGTTAGGTGCCGTGGGCCTTTTCCTTTATGGAATGAAGGTGATGAGTGAGGGATTGCAGAAGGTTGCAGGTAGCCGACTGCGCAGCATTCTCTCGGCCATGACACGCAATCGCGCCATGGGTGTGACCACTGGTATTACCATTACGGCACTCATCCAGAGTTCCAGTGCGTCAATCTCGATGGTGGTGGGATTTGTCAATGCTGGTCTGATGACCCTGGGACAGTCAATGGCTGTGATTTTGGGTGCCAACGTGGGTTCCACTTTCACCGCATGGATTGTAGCATTCTTCGGGGTATCGGTCAATATGAGCAGCTTCACCTTGCCACTGCTCGCTATCGCGGTGCCCGCCTTGTTTGTCAAAAACAACAAGTACAAGTCGATGGGCGAGTTTGCCATCGGTTTTGCACTCTTGTTTATGGGTCTGGCAGCCATCAGCGCCAATGTGCCCGACCTACAGTCATCACCCGAGGTGTTCAGCGTGCTGCAACAATGGACCTCGTGGGGTTTCTGGTCGATGCTCATCTTCTGGTTCATCGGTGTGGTCATCACACTTGTCATTCAGTCGAGTGCCGCCACATTTGCCATTGTGATGATTATGGGCAGCAAGGGATGGATTCCGTTCGACATGGCTTGTGCGTTGGTGCTAGGTAGTAATGTGGGTACCACCATCACGCCGCTATTGGCATCATTGGGTGGTAACCTTGCCGCCAAGAAAGCCGCCTTGAGCCACCTGTTCTTCAACCTGGTGACCGCAACGTGGATGATTGCGCTGTTCTACCCGTTTGTCTCGCTCATCGAGTGGATTACGCGCGACCTTACTCCGTTTGGAGACCCCACACAGCTCTATAAAGTATTGGAAAGCGGCGGTACAGCTACTCCCGCATTGATTTCGTCCATGTCATGGGGACTTGTCATCTTCCATACGCTCGACAAGTTGATCAACATGTTCATCGCCTTGCCGTTTGTCAACAAGTTTGTCGACCTCATTGACCGCGTCATCAAACCCAAGAAACAACCCGAGGAAGTCGAGTTCCAACTCAAGTACATCGCCGGTGGCCTGCTCAGCACTGCTGAGCTCAACCTGCTTGCTGCACAGAAGGAGATTATTGTCATGTCGAACCGTGTTGAACGCATGTTGGGCATGGTAAAGACACTGTTGCATACCAAGATTGGAAGTAACGAGTTCCAGGAACTATACGACCGCATAGACAAGTATGAGGACATCTCTGACCGCATGGAGATTGAAATTGCCAAGTTCCTCAACCGCGTGGTGGACGGCCGCTTGAGTTCCGAAGGTAAGATGCGCGTCACCACCATGCTGAACATCGTGAGCGAACTGGAAAGCATCGGCGACAGCTGCAACAACCTTGCCAAGACGCTCGTACGAAAAGGCGAGGCACAAGCGCACTTTAGCGACTATAACTATCAGCACATCGACACCATGTTCCAGTATGTGAGCGAGGCTATGAGTAACATGGTTGCCATCCTGTGCGACATCGAGAATGTCACGCCCGAAGACCTGGTGCGAAGCTACGACAAGGAGCGCGAAATCAATGACTACCGCAACGAGTGCCGCAACGAGAACATTGAGAATGTCAACCAAAAGGTTTATCCCTACTCGGCCGGCATCTTCTATATCGATATCATCTGCGAAGCCGAGAAACTGGCAGACTATATCGTCAATGTTATTGACAGTGTCGAGGAACAGATGCGCCACCTCAATGTCGACGAGAACGGCAGTCCCCTCATCGATGAACTTAACCCCGAAAAACTCAAGTCTAAAAAGCCCTATAAAAAGAAAACTAATAACTAACAAATACAACAAACTACAATGAAAGAACTAAAAGGAACTCAGACCGAGAAGAACTTGCAGGCTGCATTTGCCGGCGAGTCACAGGCTCATACCAAGTATCTATACTTCGCCAGCAAGGCCAAGAAGGATGGCTATCAACAGATTGGTGCTTTCTTTGAGGAAACCGCACGCCAAGAGAAAGAACACGCTAAACTGTGGTTCAAATTGCTCGAGGGCGGTGCCATTAAAGACACCGTTGCCAATTTGAAGGCTGCTGCCGAAGGAGAAAACTACGAGTGGACCGACATGTATGTCGAGATGGCCCGCGTAGCTCGTGAGGAAGGCTTTGACGAGATTGCTGAGACAATGGACGGTGTCGCTGCTATCGAGAAACTGCACGAGGAACGCTACCGCAAACTGCTCAAGAACATTGAGGACAAGATCGTCTTCTCGCGCGATGAAGAGTGCATCTGGCAATGCCGCAACTGCGGTCACATCGTGGTAGGCAAACAAGCACCCGAAATGTGCCCAGTCTGCGCTCACCCGCAGGCTCACTTTGAACTCCGCGTCGAGAACTATTGATTCTATTCACGCCTCACAGTTCCCCACCTATTCGTAGATGGGGAACTGTTTTATAAGACAACCTTTGTTAATAACCCTGTGAATTGTTGTTGAAAACTTGGAGATAAAAAATTAAAAATTAATTTGCACATCTCATGGAAAAAATCAGATAGACAAAACCTGAAAACCACCAAAAAAGATGACACAAAAATTTTACCTCTGTTTTCACACTATTTTTAGCACTTTTGTAAACTAAAGTCTAGAGTTTTTATTAACTTTGCAAGTTGTAAACAGGTTGTTAATAATATAGCTATTTTAATTGTATTCAACTAATTAAGTTGTCAATAACGATGATAATAGCGGCTACTCTCAACATAATAACTGTTTTTGCAAGATTTTCGCAAAAAAGTTATTGCCACAATTAACACGCCTTCTAACACTAACAAAAAAGTTTTTTAAAAAATAAAATTTTAAAAATAATAATATGAATGTTGATAAAGGCTATGTCGATGCACCCATCGACCCCGCACTGGACCTTCGTAGCGAGATCCTGCGACTGAAGCAAGAACATAATGCGGTAATCATGGCGCATTATTACCAACGCCAGGAGATTCAGGAACTTGCCGACTATATCGGCGACAGTCTGGCATTGGCGCAACTCGCCGCCAAGACCGATGCCGAAGTGATTGTGCTGTGTGGCGTGCATTTCATGGGTGAGACTGCCAAGATACTCTGTCCCGAGAAGACCGTTATTGTCCCTGACCTGAGTGCTGGATGTTCGCTTGCCGACAGTTGTCCTGCCGAGGAATTTGAGGCGTTTGTTAAAGCTCATCCTAATCATACTGTGGTGAGCTATGTCAACACCAGTGCAGCCGTCAAGGCAGTGACCGACGTGGTGGTGACATCGTCGAACGCCAAACAGATTGTGGAGAGTCTGCCAGCAGATGCCAAAATTATTTTTGGTCCTGACCGAAACCTGGGTAACTATATTAATAGTATAACGGGTCGTGAAATGTTGTTGTGGGACGGCGCATGCCATGTGCATGAGCAGTTCTCACTCCAAAAGTTGTTGGATTTGCGCAAGCAATATCCCGAGGCAAAGGTGCTTGTGCATCCCGAGTGTCCCAAACCCATCCGTATCCTTGCTGACAAGGTGGGTAGTACACAAGCGTTGCTGAATTATGCAGTCAACGACGAGGCGCAGCAGTTTATCGTGTGTACCGAGAGTGGCATCCTCTTCCAGATGCAGCGTCAATGTCCCAACAAGACGTTTATTCCCGCTCCACCCGAAGATGGCACTTGTGCTTGCAACGAGTGCAACTACATGAAGCTCATAACGCTTGAGAAATTGTACAATTCGCTATTGTACCTGCAGCCAACGATTGAGGTAGATCCGGATATTGCGGCAAGCGCGGTAAAACCCATCGAACGCATGCTGGACATCAGCAAACAATTAGGTATTATCAAATGAAAAAACTGATTCTATTTGTAACTCTATTATTAACAATGAATGTCATGGCACAAAATGTATATGATTTTAATGTCCTTGACCGCAAGGGCAATGAAGTGTCGTTAAGCGAGTATAAGGGCAAGGTGCTGCTCATCGTGAATACGGCCACGCGTTGTGGTTTTACGCCACAATATGAGGAACTGGAGGCACTCTACAAGTCATATAAGAATCGCGGTTTGGAAATTCTTGATTTTCCCTGCAACCAATTCGGACAGCAGGCACCAGGCAGCGAGGAGGAAATTCACTCGTTCTGCCAGTTGAATTTTGGTACGGAATTTCCGCAGTTCAAGAAGATTGAGGTGAACGGTGAAAATGAGGTTCCGTTGTACACTTTCTTGAAGTCGCAGAAAGGTTTTCAGGGTTTTGACATGAACCACAAGATTGGTGCTTTGTTGCACGACATGATGTCGAAGGCCGATCCTGACTATGCTAGCAAACCTGACATCAAGTGGAATTTCACCAAATTCCTCATTAACCAGCAAGGCGAAGTGGTGGCACGCTATGAGCCCACGCACGATATCAAACTCATCGAGGAAGACATCGCCAAGTTGCTCAATTAAAGAAAATAAATTGCTGATACAGAGGTCCTCCCCTAAGCTAGGGGAGGTGTCGCGTAGCGACGGAGGAGTGTGTTGTTACTGTATGGTTGGGTAACACACGCCCCCGCCCATCGGGCACCCCCTCTAAGCTTAGAGGGGGAGTTGCTAACGCGAAAATTTACTGGTCAAAAATTAAAAACGAGGCAAGATTGTTAATTTCAATCTTGCCTCGTTTGTTTTTGTCAAGGATTACAGTTTCTTGCGGGCCTTTTCGATTTCCTGATTTGATTTCTCAATTTTCTTGTTCAGGTTGTCGATTTTTTTCAGAGCCTTGGCCTTTTTCTGCAGGTCAGGATTTTCAAGATCTTGTTGTGCTTTGAGGAGGTCTTTTTGAGCTTTCTCTATGTTTTTCTCCTCTTTCTTGATTTTGTCCTGTGCTTTTTGGCGCTCCTTAGCCTGCTTCTCTAATTTCTTGGCTTCTTTAGCCTGCTCCTTGGCTTTCTTTTCAGCCTCTTTTGCTTTCTTGGCAGCTTCCTTGGCTTCCTTTTCTACCTTCTTAGCCTCTTCAGCTTGTTGCTTGGCTTCTTCGGCCTTTTTCTTCAGGTCTTCAGCCTTTTGTTCTGCATTCTTGGCAACTTGCTTTTGTTCCTTAATGGTTTGCTCTGTTGTGGGCGATGTCGGCGTTGCCGTCACCTGCACTTGAGCTTGTACGCCCATTGCCATGAAGGCGGCCAGGGCGAGGCCTAATAATGTCTTGTTCATTGTCTCAGTAGTTTGAGTTATTATTCTGCTGCAAAGTTACGATTTTATTTGATATATCGCTGTCTTTTGACTTGATTTTTTAGAAACAGTTTAATTTTCAGGATAGATGAGATAGGGTGCGCGCTGTTGCTTGAATCGGACGACATCGTCGGCCCAGGTGGCTTTGATCTCGGCTGCCGATTTGCCTTGCGCAATCATCTCGCGGATTTCGGTGCGGCCCATCAGCAAGTCAAAGAAATTGTTCTTGAGGTAGAACTGTTTGCCTTGCGCCGTGAGGTCACGATAAGAGTCAATGACATACTCCAGGTTGATGCCTTGTGCGATAGCGGCCTCGGCATCCATGTTGTGCAGGTCTACACCATGACACAACTTGTTGAGTTGCGGCGGGGTCTTCGCGCCGGGACGGCTCTCGGGCGTGAACTCAAACGAGCGATTTGTCATGTCGGGATGACCATAGACCTGGAAGGGCCAATCGGTGCCACGGCCCAGGCTCACCGTCGTGCCTTCAAAGTAACAGGTCGACGGATATAGATAAATCGAGAGCATATTGGGCAGGTTGGGTGACGGAGCGATGGGCAACTGATAGCGTGTATTGCGCGTGTAGTTCTCGCAAGGAGTCACGGTCAACGGCACTTTTTTGCCTTCCTTGAGCCAACCCTCGCCATTGACCATCTGAGCCAACTCGCCCATGGTCATGCCATAGACGGTGGGGATGGGGAGTCGGCCTACCCCACTCTTCAGTTTCATGTCTAGGATGGGACCGTCGACGGTCATGATGTTGGGGTTCGGACGGTCAAACACCACAAACTCCTTGCCATAGGCAGCGGCGGCATCCATCAGGTTGACCATCGTCACATAATAGGTATAGAAGCGCAGTCCCACATCCTGAATGTCGGTGACAATGACGTCAAACTTTGCCATCGTCTCGTCACTGGGCATCTGGCGCTTGCCGTCGTAGAGCGAGGCGATGGGAATACCCGTCTTCTCGTCGACGCTGCTGCTCACATGTTCACCGGCATCTG
>JAEEGL011833794.1_pt1 | contig 13402 bp, 15 predicted proteins | sample 9134231 | NCBI WGS metagenome assembly JAEEGL01 (sample SAMN16246548, study PRJNA631951) | gut metagenome | biome: gut microbiome; feature: rumen; material: fiber-attached | host: Bos | place: Iran: Karaj | collected 2018-10 | reverse complement strand
TCTCCTCCACTTGGTTGATCATCTTGTTGACCCCCGTTTTGGCCACCGTTTTGATCTCCTCCACTTGGTTGATCATCTTGTTGACCTCCATTTTGTCCACCGTTTTGATCTCCTCCACTTGGTTGATCATCTTGTTGACCACCATTTTGACCGCCACCATCAAATGGTGGATTGTCATCTTGTGGTGTTTGACCGTTTGAATCTACTTTTACAGTAATTGTAAATGTTGTATGTTTTCCTTGATATTCAACATCAATTGTCTTAGTTCCTTCAGTAGATGTATCAAATCCACTAATTCTAACTGATGGATCTGTTAAATCAATTATAAATGTAGAGCCATCAGCATATGTTAGACATAGCTTTCCATTTGTTAAATCTATTTGATTTGTGTTTTTAATATATTCTGTTTTGCTTGGTGCTTGCGCAATTGAAATACTATTTAAACTTGTATTTTTTGTAAATGCTTTTATACATGCACTTCCGTTTAATTCATCATCTTCAAATTCTGCTAAATCTTGCCAATCATTTCGTACAATATCACTTGCAGTTGTATAAAAACTTTCTCCCGGATTTATTATTGCATTTCTCCAGAATGGTATTTCATCAATTCTACTTTCTAAAAGTATATCCTTTTCATTTGTTTTTAATGCAACTACAAAACTACTTCCTGAAAGATGTATTGGATTTTTTAGCTCTAATACATGATATCCTTGTTCAACTTGGTAAGTGCTTCCCTCTTTAAATTCAACTTTTTGAAGATTGCTTAAAGACTTATCGCTTCCATTTGGATTAATATATAATTCATATTGTCCACCCACGTTTGAGTACACATTAATAGCTGTTAATGATTCTGTCTTATTTTGATCATCCCTTGTAAATACATTTGCAACATATATATTTTCATTTGTGTCAACAGTAATTACATTGTCTGGACCTAAGTAATCATTTTGATATAGATTATCATAATCTTTTGAATCAACAGCACTTTCTATTCCCATTAACAATTGGTATGTGTGTAGATCTTCATATGAAATATATATATATCCCCTGTCACCTATCTCTATATTTATTTTTGTTCCGTCAGCAGATAGTGTTACTTTATCTTCACCATATGCATTCTTATATGATTGTAAAACAACATCAACTGGAATTTGTTCAGGTGAAGTTATTCCATTATTTGCTAGCTCGTCATGTAAATAATTAAACAATATTTGGCGCAAGTCCGCTAAGCTATATTGAAGACTTTCTCCCCACGAGTTCTTTACAATCCATGCTCCTTTTGAAGACGGACGACAATTTTCATTGAAATTATTTATATCATAATTGTCATCCCATCCAACAAGTGTAACAGCATGATCACACATCTCATTATTTGTATTAACATATAATGCCCCTGTAGCATTATTAAAATATTGTGAATCAAGATTCGCATTATAAGAAGAAGCGGCAACTGCTCCATAGTTTGAAATATGTGACTTAATTAGTCCAATTATCTCTAATCTATTTGTAGCTGTTAAATCTGGAAACTCTTTTACATCCTTAACAGTTGTTTGTACTGTTTTATTTGCAATTTCAGAAATATCTATATAACTCATATTATTCTGAAAAGGCATATCAGATTCATTAACTGCTCCAGATCCATTTGTAAGATAGGCCATTGACATGTAAAAGTTTCCACCTGTCGTAATATCCCTAGTAAATCCTTTTAAATTAAGCTTTCCATCTAAAAAACGACTTCTTACTGTTGAATATTCCATATGTCTTTCTGAGAAATCATATACCTTAACCGGACTTCCGTTTTTATAGTTTTGTAATGCCAAATTTGTTTCAAGTACAGCTATTGATGAAAATGCCCAACATGTATTTGTATCCATTTGGTTTCTAACAACAACATTTTCTGGAATAACAGTATTCAATCTATAGCTTGGTTGTGATGATGATTGTAATACATTTATCTTTTTAAGAACATTGTGTGCATTTCCAAACAAATATGATCTTGTATCATTTTTATTTGTTGAAACATACATTTTTGGCATAAGAACATTTTGTTTTTCTTCATCAGACAATTTCAGCCATTCTTTAAATTCTTCAGTATATTCTGGTCGACTTACTTTTGCTCTAATATCATTTGCTCCAACAGATTTTACTGTTGTAAACGATATTAAAGTAAGTAAAGCAAGTATAATAATTACACTTTTATTTATCCTTCTTTTCATTTTCTCCCCTTCTTTAAAGGTTTTAATCAGTTGTTTATTTTTTTCGTAAATATCTAAGATAATTGTATTATAAATTAATAATGATTACAATATTTTTTAAACAAAAATATAAGATTTTTTTGTTTAAAAAAGATTATTTTTTTGTTTTTAACAAATACTATAATTAGCTCAAACTATTTTTATTTTTTTAGCTCAATTTTATGAAAGGATGGTATTTAAAAATGGACAAAAAAAAAGATAAAGATTCTAATATAAATCTTACTATTCTAAATGAGATTAGCAAATCTGCTCAAACAGGAATGAACTCAATATCATTTTTGTTAAACGAAGTTAGTGAAGAAAATATGAAAGAAAATCTTGTTTCTCAATATTCAGAATATGGTAAGATTTCTGATAGAATTAATACTCAATTTGAAAAATACGGCGAAATTCCAGATAATGAACCATTAATGCAAAAAGTAATGGGTTGGACAGGAGTAAAGTTAAACACTTTATCAGATAAAAGTAATTCTCACATTGCTGAAATTATGATTCAAGGTGGTTCTATGGGAATTATTGAATGTCAAAAATTATTAAACCATAATCCTAAAGCAGATCAAGAAGTAAAAAATATCTTAAATGATTTTATGCAAATGCAGCAAAACGATATTGATAAAATGAAAACTTTTTTATAATTTTAAAAACAAAAAGGTCAAATTAAACTTGACCTTTTTCTTTAATCTTGAAAATATAAGTTTGGATCAACCTCTAATCCATCTTTAAATATTGCAAAATGCAAATGCGTTTCATCTGCTATTTCGAACACAGCGGTATTTCCAACTGTTGCAATTGTCTGTCCTTGTTTAACTGTTTCTCCAACTGAAATAAACTCTGTAGACAATAGATTTGCATACATACTAACAAATCCATTTTCGTGTTCTATTAATACGGTTAAACCATATCTTGGATCATTTTTTATAGACTTTACTACACCATCCGCAGATGCTTTAACAATACTTGTTTTTTCTGCTTTAAAATCGATTCCTAAATGGGTAGTCCATTCTTCCAAAGTGTTTGAATAAATCAAATTGTCTCTTGAAAAGTCCTTTATAATTTCTCCTGAAACAGGTCTAATAAAAGCAGGAATAGTTGAAGTTTCTTCTATTGTTTTCTCTTCTTTTTTTATTTGGTTTTCATTATCATTGTCTTTTCCCTTTGCCTTTTCTTCTTTTTCCTTATTTCTTTGTGCTATTACATTACTCTCAATTGTGCTTGTATTAACAGCAATCTTTTCATTATTTTCCTGTAATGTTTCAGCACTTTCTTGAATTGTTTGACCCTCAATTTCATTTATGCTTTTTCCAATACTCAAGTTTACTTCTGATGCCGTATTATCTGGTTGTATATTTAAATAATTACTATCACCTTTTCCAATTTCATCTTGCATTATTTCTAAATTTGACATTTTCTCTATTTTTCTTCCATATAATGTATAAGAAATCATAAAAGTAAGAATACCAACTACAACCATTATCCAAGTTATCCATGTAATTTGAATTCTTTCTTGTTTATCTTCCAAATTTCTTCTCATTCTTCTTTCCATCATAAACCTTCTTTCTTTTTTGTTTTCAATAAGATTATTTCCGAAATTTAGAGAAATATACTAAATATTTGTTATTTCTACACCTGTATAAAAGTGTTCAATTATCTCTTTATAAGTTTTGCCTTCTTTTGCAAGTGCATCTGCTCCTGTTTGACTCATACCAACACCATGTCCATATCCTCTGACTGAAAAAATAATATTATTTTCTTCTATTTTGACTTCAAAGTTTGCCGACTTTAGTCCTAATATTTTTCTAACTTCGACACCAGATAAATTCATATTTCCAATTTTTATTTTCTTTACTCTATCACCATTTGTATAATCTAATATTTCAATACAGTTTTCATCTGAATAATCAATCTCAAAATCCGAATATTTTTCCTTTAATTTTGATTTAAAATCTTCTTTTGAAAAGTTTACTTCAGAAGCATATTGTGAGTATGCATCTTCTCCTGCTGTTTCAACAGTTTTTAGATATGGTAAATCAGTTCCACCCCATACATTTGAAACTTCTTCTGTCTTACCTCCACTATTTGCGTGAAAGAAAGCATTAATTGGATTACCATCATATGTTATTATCTGTCCTGTGGTAGAATATACAGCTTCTTCAATTTTTTCCCAATTATTTTCTCTATCTTCATTTTGCCATCTTTCAATTCTATCATCTTTAGATATCCATGCTTGGCAGCAAGTAGAGTCATCACAGATATCGGCATCACCATGTTTATCGCCATTATTTATAATTGTATAAATTGTATATGTTCTTGCAACAACTGCCTGCGCTTTTAAAGCCTCCTCAGAATACTCAGCTGGCATTTCTGCCGCAACAACTCCTAAAAGATACTCATCTATTGAAATTGTTTCTGTCTGTTCATTTTTAACATGATACAGCTTTATTTTGCCAAATTTTGAATACTCATATTCCTGTTTTTGATCATTATTCTCTTCTAAGTTTTCTATATTAGTTGAAGCAGTTTCTTCTGTTTTGAATTTCTTAACTAATAATCCTGGTAGCAAAACAGCTAAAGTTACAATTAAAAAAGTGCATACTATTCCTTGTTTCACCATGTAACCTCCTTTGATCATTAACATACAATTTTTTCTCTCATTTTTAGCAACAGTTTCTTTTCAATTCTTGAAATTTGAACTTGACTTATCCCCAGTTTTTCCGCAACTTGTGTCTGAGTTTTATTATCAAAATACCTTAATTGAATTATGGTTCTTTCTCTATCATTTAATTCATTTATTGCTGTATTTATCATCATTTTATTAGTAATCTCGTTTTCCTCATCTTTATCTGAAATGATAGTATCTATTACACACATTTTTTCTTCTCCGTTTGATTGGCTCATCAATTGAAGAAACAATGTTACTAGCTGTTGCTTCCATAGCCATAATTATATCTTCTTTAGCTACATTTAATATTTTTTCAATTTCATCTATTGTAATGTCATAATTTCTTTTATCTAGATATTCTTTCTTTATCTGATTGATTTTAACAGCTAATTCCTTTACACTTCTACTAACTTTAATTTTTCCATCATCTCTAATTGTTCTTTTTATCTCTCCAACAATATAAGGAACAGAATATGTCGAAAGCTGAACTCCATATGAAACATCAAAATTTTTAATTGCTTTAATCAAACCTAATGTGCCAATTTGATATAAATCTTCTAACTCTATTCCTCTATCTTTAAATCTTTTAGCAATACTATAAACAAGACCCAAATTATTTTTAACTAAATATGTCATTTTTTCATCATTTCCTAATTGGGCCTCTTGAATATCATTATATTGATTATTTTGCATAAAAAGCCTTCCTTTGATATATTATTGATCTAATACTATCTTTGTTTAGCTTTCATATTGCTTTATTATTCCTTCAATATTTTCCTTACTCATTTCTTCTATTTTTTCATTTTCATTTTTTAAAACAAAACTTTCTTCTTTTTCATTATTGCAATTAATATGTTTTTTCATTGTAATCTTTGTACCCATTCCTAATACAGATTCAACTTTAAGTTCATCCATAAAGTTTTCCATAATTGTAAAGCCCATTCCAGAGCGTTCCAAATTTGCCTTTGAAGTATAAAGAGGTCTTCTTGCTATCTCTATATCCTCAATTCCTTTCCCTGTATCAGAAATTTCTATTTCTATATAATCATCATATAATTTACTCTCTATCTTTATGATTCCATCTCTATCTTCATACCCATGAATGATACAATTTGTTACTGCTTCTGATACAGCAGTTTTAATATCAGACAATTCTTCTATTGTTGGATCTAATTGTGATGCAAATGCAGCGACAGTAATTCTAGCAAATGCCTCGTTAGATCACTTGCTGGAAAATTCTAATGTCATCTTGTTATTATAAAACTTATTAATCATTATCTTTTACCTCCTAATTAATTAACAAACTAATACTAGCTAACTTTTTGTCTCCAGCGGTCAGTTACTTTAATAATTTTTAATATCCCACTCATTTCAAACAATTTTTTTATTTGTTGATTTGCATTTACTACTTCTAACTCTCCTCCTAACATTTTTACCAGCTTATATCTGCCAAGAAGCATTCCTATTCCGGCACTGTCCATAAAATTAACATCACAAAAATCAAATATAACTTTTCTAGGCAATAATCTTGTAATTTCATTATCCATTTTCCTCCTTAATTTTTCTGTTGTATTCTCATCTATTTCTTCTGTTACTTTCATTGTAAGAGATTTCTTGTCTGGTATATAAATACACTCCATATACCTTGTCCTCCTTTCATTTGTTATAAGTTCTTTTCTCTTTTACTTTGAACTTTAAATTTTAAAAATAGTATACTCTCCATATAAGCATTTTCCAAGAGCGAAACTTGGCAAGTTTACTCGATTTTTGACAACTTTTCGACATAATATACTATGTAAAATATACTCTTTACTTTTAAGGTTTGTTATTGTAGAATATTTGTTGAGCTCGTGCATAAAAATAATTGAAGCATTTTATTATGAGCTAATAGTTTAAAGAACAGAATGTTCAAATATGTATTAAGGATAGATTAATATGATTACAAAGTATTTAATTGTTTTTTTTGTATCAATGGTTCCATTAATTGAGCTAAGAGGATCAATTCCAATTGGAATGGCCGCAGGACTCCCACTTATACCACTTTATGCTATATCAATAATTGGAAATATGTTGCCAGTTCCTATCATATATTGGTTTGCAAGAAAGGTTTTAATTTGGGGGGCTGATAAAAAAGTAATTGGAAAATTTTTTACATGGTGCTTAAAAAAAGGCGAATCTGGAGGAAAAAAACTTCAAGCCAAAGCTGGCAAAGGATTGTTTTTGGCATTACTTCTTTTTGTTGGTATCCCAATTCCTGGAACAGGAGCTTGGACCGGAACATTAGCAGCAAGTATATTAGATATGGGATTTAAGAAGAGTATTATTGCAGTAATTCTTGGTGTAATCCTTGCTGGAGTCATTATGGGACTTGCATCTGCTGGTGTGTTAGGTGCTGTTGGAAGCTTTATTCAATAAGCAAATAATAATACCAATATTAAATTAATTTTGAATTCTAATAACAATAAAATAACCGCACAGGTCATATCCTGCGCGGTATATTTTTATATTTAAATTATTCAATTATTGTACATCAGATTCTGATGGCATAACAATTGCTGCTAGAACATATGCAACTAATCCGCTTCCAAAACAAGCAGAAAATACTATCCATCCTATTCTAACTAAAGTCGGATCGACATTAAAATATTTTGCAAAACCTCCACAAACTCCAGCAAGCATTTTTCCTTCTTCTACTTTATATAGTTTTTTCTCTGCTCCCATTTTCATCATCCTTTCTGCTATTATATTTTAATAAAGTTTAATTTGTTTTTACTTTTTTACTTTTTCTTTCTTTTATTTTACTTACTATGAAAGCTATATCGAAACCTATTATAGCCACATCTATGACAATATACATTATAACAACCACTATATTTCTGTGACTTACAATTTTCACATCACTTGGATCATTACTATCATAATACACATCTATTTTGTCATCTTTTTTCAATCTTTTAGTAAATGTATCATGAACCGTTTTTGTAACTTGTCTGTTGTCTCCAATACTATATGTTATTTGATAATCATATGTTTCTCCAGTATCAACATCATCATCAACAAGTATTACATTTCTCACTATTGCTGTTGTATAAACCCTGTTTGGTTCTGGTACTGAAAAGAATTCATCAAATATCATGAAACATAGGCCTATTGGAAAAGCAACACAAAGCAAGAACACGAAAAAATATTTTATAATCCTTAATACAATATTTGTTTCTTTTTTATCTTGTTTTTCTTGTTTCTCTTTCTTATCATTTTTCATTATTATTACCTCTTCTAACCTTATTAATTATACAATAAATTATAAAAAAACACAATAAATAATCTATTGTGTTTTTTTATAACATATTTAATTTAAGCTTTAAATACGGCTTTATTTTTATGCTTTTCTTTTTTCAATTTTATAGATTCCAAAAGCTAATACACATCCTATTGTAGCTGTAACTAATTGAATAATGCTCATTGCATTTTGCAAATTAGATATTAATTTTTCAGGAAATACATTAAATGCTTTTAATATCATGAAAAATCCAAATATAATTGCTACTTTGCAGATAATTCCTACTGCACTAGATAGAAAATAATTTCTGTTATTTTTTATCATTAAATACTTAAAAGCAAATATTAATGCAAAGTTTCCAATCCATATAGCTGGAATCATATAAACCATGTATACAGATGCTGATTTAAAGATATAGCCACTAAGGATTGTTGAAATACTTGGCATTGTGACAATTGGTATTATTTTAGACCATCCTTTTAAATTTAAAGCTGCTACAACTAAAGCTGTATTTACTATTGATCCAACTATCAATTGAGAATTACTTGCAACAGCACTAGTCTCCCCAAATATTGTTTTTAATAGTTGCGCTAAGAAAGTTGGTACTAAAAAAGCAAGTAAAGCAATAATTATCGTTTGTACAATTTCGTTTGCTTTTGAATAATCTTTTACTGTTTGTTTTAATATACCTTCCATTTTTTTCTCCTTTCCTTTGAATTTCTTCGTAAGAAAGAAAAATCAATTATTAATTAGACATTGTTATATGCAGTTTTTGCATAAACTCCATCTAATCTTCCAATTTTACCACTTAAAGTATTTATGATGTCCTGAGGAGCATCAATGGCAATTGAAATAATATTGACCCCTTTCTTATGATATGGTACTCCCATTCTTCCCAAGATGTATTCTCCATATTCTGAAAGGATTTTATTTAGTTCTTCAACACTTTCTTTATTTTTTACAATTATTCCTATAACTGCTACTCGTGTTTCCATTAATTTACCTCCAAAATTAAAAAAAATTGTGTTTATTCCTAAGCACAATTCTCCCTTATTTGTGCTCTTTCAGTTAGGAGCGCGTTTTCACGCAAGCTGCTTTCTGTTAGAATACTTGATTATTAATTTATCATATTTTTTTGTTTTTGTAAATACATTATACCCATGACGTTCAAGAAATTCGATTTGTTTTTTTTCTGAAATTGTGACGTGTTGATACTACAGATACTTTCCGAAGCAAATACAAAATTCTGAACATTTTAAACATAAGAAAGCCCCTATATTGTAGTATATATATTATAGCATATTTGAGCCGAAAGTAAAATTATCCAGCCAATACAAGGTCTGTACAAGGCAATAAAAAATCTGTTCATTTAACTAGAACAGATATATCCTTGGTACCGATGGTGGGACTCGAACCCACATGGTTTCCCGCTGGATTTTGAATCCAGTGCGTCTACCAATTCCGCCACATCGGCATATATATTTTATAAACAAAATGAAGTAACTATTTAAAGTTACTTCATTATATTAACATATTTTTAAATTATTGTCTAGAATTTTTTTATTTTTCACATATTATTTGATTTGCTTTTCCATCACTTATTAGTGTAATTGTTCCCATTTCATCAGTTCTATATATTGTTGCTCCAATTTTATTTAATTTACTTAAGGTTACTTCTTTTGGATGACCATATTTGTTGTTTTTACCGACATGAGATAATTGCAATCTCTGGCTTTAATTGGCTAAGAAACTTTGCACTTGAGCTTGTATTTGAACCATGATGTCCAACTTTTAACACATTAGTTTGTGGCCAATCTCTTGCTTTTTCATTTGCAGTTTCTGCATCTCCAGTAAATAGATAGCTTTGTTCTCCATAAACAGCTCTTAAAACAATTGATGAAAGATTCAGGTTTTCTTTTTGCTCTTGCTCTGTTCCACTTCCACAAAGCATAATTTCACAATTAATTTTTCCTAAATCAAATTTAAATCCTTGTTCCGGAGCAGTGACTTTTAGTCCCTTATTTTTTATTGCATCTAATACATTTTCAAATGTTTTAGTGTTCGTTTGTATTTTAGGCATAAATATTTTTCCTATGTCAAATGCTTTAATTACATCATCAAGACCGCCTATATGATCTTCATGTGGATGTGTTCCAATTAAATAATCTATTTTTGTTATTCCTAATGCTTTAATTTTATTTACAACATCTTTTCCCGCTTCGTTCGTACCGGCATCTATTAACATTGTTTTTCCATCACTTGTTAGCAAGATGCTATCTGCCTGACCAACATCCCAATAATATATATAAATCAAATCACTTGTTTTATCCAATTCCGTAGACTCTTGAGATGTTTTATCAATTTGTTTACTCGCATTAATTTCTTCTACTGTTTCATTTGTAAAATCATTTTCTTCACCATAAATAAGAGCTGATAATTGCTGTGTATCAATTAAATTATAATGTTCTCCAACAGCTAGAAAAACGCTGAATAATACTACTATTAAAGTAAATATCAGTACACTTTTGTTACTACTTTTCTTTCCATTAGTTACTCTTTTTTTCCCCATTTTTTATTACTCCCATAAATCATCCATCTTTTGTTTGATTCTCTCTTCTGTTTCATTTTGCGTTTTAGTATCGATAGAATAACCGTCTTCCGTAAGCATTATTATGGTTCCTTCTTTTGCATCATCAGGTAATTCTTCTCTATTTATATTAATAATATTTTGTGTTTCTCTATCTTCACAAACAGCTAAGTCACCTTCAAATCTATCGATTGTATATCTTTTTATTGATTCTTCCATTTTCATCAATCTCTCTTCTATTTCTTTTATAAATTTTTCTATATCTGCTGATGTAATTATTTCTTCTGAGGAAAAATCTAGCTTATTCATTCCTTCTTCCATGAATATTTACCTTCCTTTTCATTTTTCCTTCTTTATAAATATATATTAACTATCGCCAAACTCATTATACATCAACTAATTTTAATTGCAATCTATTTTTCTTTATTTTTTTATTAATTCTCATATATTATATTATTTTTTGTTTGACGTTCTTTCATGGTTATGCTATACTAGATTCATTAAAGGCTGTTTTAATTTGCCTTTAAAATTCATTATAAAAGGAGAACCATAAAATGGATAAATTATATGTTTTCGGACATCAGAAACCAGATACAGATACAATTACTTCAGCAATAGTTGCTGCCAACTTTCAAAGAGCATTAGGAAACCCTGCTACTCCATACAAACTTGGAGAAATCAGCAAAGAGACAAAATTTGCTTTGTCTACTTTTAATGTAGAAGAACCAGAAACATTAGAAAGACTTGAAGAAGGTGCTAATGTTGTACTAGTTGATCATAATGATCCTATGCAAAGTGCAAATGGAGTTGAAAATGCAAAAGTAAAAATGGTTATTGACCATCATTGCATTAATTTTAAAACAGCAGAACCACTTTATTATATTGCCGAACCAGTTGGTTGTACTGCTACTATATTATATAAACTATATCATCAACATGATATTGAAATTGATCAAAAAACAGCTGGCTTAATGTTAAGCGCTATTATATCAGACACATTATTATTTAAATCTCCAACATGCACAGATGAAGATAAAGCTGCTGCAGAAGATTTAGCTGAAATAGCTGGTGTTAATATAGATCAATATGGAAAAGCTTTATTAAAAGCTGGAACAGATGTAAGTGATTTAGAGCCTGCTCAAATAATAAATGTTGATTCAAAAGACTTTGAGAAAAATGGTGTAAGGGTTACTATTTCACAAATAAATGCTGTTGATTATTCAATTTTTGAAATGCAAGATAAATTAGAATTAGCAATTAAAGCTGATATTATATCAAAGAAACTTGATTTATATATCTTCACAGTTACAGATATTTTAAATGCAAATTCAAAAATACTTGTTTTAGGAGATAAGGCAGATTTAGCAGAAAAAGCATTTAAAATTACTCTAGAAAATAATACAGCAATTCTTCCTGGCGTTGTTTCTCGTAAGAAACAAATGTTACCAGAAATATTAAATAGTATTGATTAATTTTAATGTATATACACGTAAAAAGAAGAAGCAAGAATTAAGTTCTTGCTTCTTTAATTTTATCTCATTTATTATCTAGATATTCACTATTTTTATTTACTATTTAACCATTCCTTTAAAAGATTCCAAACTAGTCTTTCTTGAAATTCTAACTCTTGGCAAAGCAAATTTATCATCACCTTTTCTAACTCTACCTCCCTCGACAGTAAATGCTAATTTATATCCAGCATCTTTAACAGCTTTTTTTGCATTATCATTATAATGTCCGAATGGATAACAGAATACTGTTGCTCCTCCTAAACAATCGCTAGATTCTTTTAAATCCTTAACTATTTTGCTATATGACCATGACAAAATAACACCTTTTCCATTTGCACCTTCATGCATATTTTCTGAATGTGATTGATAGCTGATATTGTCTTCTTTATCATTTGCTCTATATCCATACCAAGCTGTTATTACAAATGAAGTTGCTTGAACATTGTATTTTTGTATAATTGGTACAGCTAATTCAAAGAATGATGGATCTCCATCATCAACTGTAATTACAACACTTTTCTCTGGCAAATCTATTTTTCCATCTATATAATCTTCAACTTCTTCCCAGGTTGGAAAATAGAAATCATTTTCAGCAAGGTATTTCATTTGTGCTTCAAAGTCATTTACTTCTATCCAGTTATCGTCTGGTGCAGTTCTTTCATTTTTATCATAGAAAAAGTGATACATTAATACCGGAAGACCATTTTTTAGAATAGCTGTTGGCTTTGCTTTAACATTAACTGTTCTTTTAGCTGTTGCTACATTACCTGCTTTATCCGAAACTGAGTACTCTATTTCATAAGTTCCCTCTTTTGAATTATCTACACTTCCACTTGTCTTTATTTGTTCTGTAAGATCTCCGTCAATATTGTCTGTTGCAGAAGCACCCTGTTCCTTATACTCTCTTCCAACCATCAATTCTATTTTTTCACTTCCAATTAAACTAATAACTGGAGCAATATTATCTTTAACAATTACTTTTCTAAATACTGATTTTGTATTTCCATTTTTTTCATTTGTAGCAGTATATGTAATTAAATATTCACCTGGAACAGAATTATCTACACTTCCATTTACTTGTGTATCAATTTCTTTGCCATTTACTGATGC
>JAEEGL010313090.1_pt1 | contig 13402 bp, 11 predicted proteins | sample 9134231 | NCBI WGS metagenome assembly JAEEGL01 (sample SAMN16246548, study PRJNA631951) | gut metagenome | biome: gut microbiome; feature: rumen; material: fiber-attached | host: Bos | place: Iran: Karaj | collected 2018-10 | reverse complement strand
TACTCTACTATTTCTTCTTCTAACCCTATTTTTTCAACAATTGCAATCGTTGAAACTTTTTGATTTTCTTTTAAATTAATTAATCTTACTCCCTGTGTATTCCTGTTTAGTTTTGATACCTGATCCGCAGAAATTCTTATAACTATTCCAATATCTGTTATTATCATTAAATCACTATCAGGAATCATTTTTCGTAGTGCAGCCATATTACCATTTTTATCTGTAATATTTAACGCCTTTACGCCTTTGCTTCCTCTATGAGTTAACCTGTATTGAGAAATTTCAGTACGTTTTCCATAACCTTTTTCAGTAACAATTAGAATTTCATCAGTATCCGTTGTAATTTCTGCTCCTACAACATACGAATCAACAAAATCAATTGCTTTAACACCTGAACTACTTCTTCCCATTACTCGGACTTCGTTTTCATTAAATCTTACCATTCGTCCATTGCTTGCTCCAATAACAACTTGGTCAGTTCCTGTAGTCTTTTTAACAGCAATCAACTCATCATTTTCTTTTAAAACAATTGCTTTTTTACCATTAGCCCTGATATTATCAAATTCTCCTATTGCGGTTCTCTTTGTTAATCCATTCTTAGTAAAGAACATCAAATACTTATTGTCCACATTTTCCTTTTCTATTACAACAAACGATGTAATCTTTTCATCTTGCTCTATTGGCAACAAATTAACAATTGGCAGTCCTTTTGATTGTCTGCTAAATTCTGGAATTTCATAACCTTTCATTCTATATACTTTACCTTTATTACTAAAGAATAATACATAATCATGTGTTCCAGTAAATAACATTTTTTCCACAAAATCTTCTTCATTTGTTGCCATTCCTTTAATTCCTACTCCACCTCTGTTTTGTGTTTTATAATTATCTACAGACATTCTCTTTACATATCCCTTATTTGTCAATGTTATTATAGTTTTTTCTTCTGGAATTAACGATTCATCTTCGATGTATTCTATCGCTGTCATATCAATATTTGTACGTCTTTCATCACCATATTTTTCTTTTATTTCTAATAATTCCTTTTTGATTACTGCTAAAATATTCTCATCACTGCTTAAAATCATCCTAAGTTCATCAATTGTTTTTAATAACTCTTGCAATTCGTTTTCTATTTTTTCTCGTTCTAATCCAGTTAATCTTCTTAATTTCATTTCAAGAATTGCATTAGCTTGAGCCTCACTTAAACCAAATCTTCTCATTAATTGATTGCGTGCCTCTTCATCGGCTTTAGATCCTCTTATTAATTTAATTATTTCATCGATGTTATCTAATGCAATTTTTAATCCTTCTAATATGTGCACTCTCTTCTCAGCAACATCTAAATCAAATCTTGTTCTTCTAATAATTACTTCCTTTTGGTAATCTATATATTTAACTATTATATCTTTTAAACCTAAAGTTTTTGGAACACCTTGATCTAACATTAATAATATAATTCCATAACTCGTTTGAAATGCTGTATGTTTATATAATTTATTTAAAACCACTTGAGCATTTGCATCTTTTTTTAAAGTAATTGTAATTTTAATTCCGTTTTTTAAATCAGAATGATAATCAGCAATCCCATCAATAGTTTTATTATGAACAAGCTCAGCTACTTTGTTCTTTAATTCCATGGTATTTATTCCATAAGGAACTTCATCAAATATTATGTATTGTTTTCCGTTTTTTTCTTCAATAGTAGCTTTACTACGAATAGTTATTATTCCCCTACCAGTTTCATATGCTTTTCTAATTCCACTATTTCCAAGTATTGTAGCTCCTGTAGGAAAATCTGGTCCTTTTATGTATTTCATTAATTCTGGTAGTTCTATATCATGATTATCAATATATGCTACACATCCATCGACTACTTCTCCTAAATTATGAGGCGGTATATTTGTTGCCATACCTACTGCTATTCCAGTAGTTCCATTAACTAAAATATTAGGAAACCTAGATGGTAAAACTGTTGGTTCTTTTTCTGATTCATCGAAATTTGGTGCAAAATCAACAGTATTTTTATTGATGTTTCTTAATAATTCTAATGAAATTTTAGATAACCTAGACTCAGTATAACGCATTGCTGCTGCACCAAATCCTTCAATGTTTCCAAAATTTCCATGACCATCTACTAACATATATCTATATGAAAAATCTTGAGCCATTCTTACCATTGCTTCATAAATAGAAGAATCTCCGTGTGGGTGATATTTTCCCATTACATCACCTACTATTCTTGCACTCTTTTTATGTGGCTTATCAGGAGTATAACCTGATTCATACATCGAATATAATATACGTCTATGTACTGGTTTTAATCCATCTCTTAAATCTGGTAAAGCTCTTGCAACAATTACACTCATTGAGTACTCTAAAAATGAATCTTTTACTTCATTTACTATATTATTTTTCTCTAATCTATCCATTTTTAAACCCTCCTATATATCTAAGTTTTCAACATACGTTGCATTAGTTTCGATGAATTCTCTTCTAGGTTCAACTTCTTCACCCATTAATTTGGTGAATATTTCATCAGCTTGAATAGCGTCATCTACTGTAATTTGTCTTAATACACGCTTATTTATATCCATTGTTGTTTCATTTAATTCCTCTGCATCCATTTCTCCTAAACCTTTCATTCTCATAATGTCATATTTTGTATTAGGAGATAAGGTTGCTAAATAATCATCTCTTTCTTGTTCGTTTAAGACATATTTTATGTTTTTTCCATGTTTTATTACAAACAATGGTGGTTGAGCAGCATATACATGACCAGCTTCAACAATTGGTTTAAAGAACCTATAGAATAATGTTAAAAGTAATACTCTTATATGAGAACCATCAACATCGGCATCGGTCATTATTATTATTTTATTATATCTTAATTTAGATAGGTCAAATTCTTCACCAATTCCTGTACCAAAAGCTGTGATAATTGTACGTATTTCTTCATTTGATAAAGCTCTATCTAATCTTGCTTTTTCTACATTTAGAATTTTACCTCTTAGTGGAAGAATAGCTTGTGTCATACTATCTCTTCCTTTTATTGCAGATCCACCTGCTGAATCTCCCTCCACTAAGAATATTTCACTAACTGATGCGTCTTTACTCTTACAATCAGATAACTTACCATAAAAGTTTGTTATATCTAAATCTCCTTTTCTTCTAGTAAGTTCTCTTGCTCTTTTAGCTGCAACTCTAGCACGTGATGCAGTCATTGATTTTTCCATAATTACTTTAGCTTGATCAGGATTTTCTAATAAGAATCTTTCAAGTGCTTCAGCAAATATCTTATCAGCAATTCCTCGTACTTCTGCATTTCCTAATTTAGTTTTAGTTTGTCCTTCAAATTGCGGATTTGGATGTTTACAAGAAATTATCATTGTAATTCCTTCTCTTACATCATCACCAGTTAAACTGTCTTCATTGTTTTTTATATAATTATTATTAACTGCATACTTATTTAATACCCTAGTTAAAGCTCTTTTAACACCATCCTCATGTGTTCCACCCTCAGGTGTTGTAATATTGTTAACAAAAGAATAAATATTCGAATTATAGCTTTCGTTATATTGAAAAGCCACTTCTATTGATATATCGTTTTCTTTTCCATTAATATCTACAATAGTTGGATGAATAGGAGTTTTATTTTTATTAATCATTTGAACATATTCAGTGATTCCACCTTCATATAAAAATTCACTTCTCTTATCATCTTCTCTTTCATCTATAAGTATTATTCTAAGACCTCTATTTAAAAATGCTAATTCTCTTAAACGTTGTTTTAATATATCATAATTAAACACAGTTGTTTCAGTAAAAATTTCAGGATCTGGTTTAAATGTTACTGTAGTACCAGTTCTATCTTTTGAACAAGTTTCTATTATTTTTATATCATTTTCGGGGTGTCCTCCATTTACAAACTTTTGATAATAGACATTTCCATCTTTATATACTCGTACTTCTAGCCATGAAGATAATGCATTAACAACACTTGCACCTACACCATGCAGTCCACCTGATACTTTGTAACCTCCGCCACCAAATTTACCACCTGCGTGTAACACTGTAAATATTGTCTCTACCGTACTTTTACCAGTTTTTGGATGTATTCCTACTGGTATTCCTCTACCATCATCCTTTACAGTAATAGTATTTTCTTTACTTACTATTACTTCTATATCATCACAATATCCAGCTAATGCTTCATCTATAGAATTATCAACAATTTCCCAAACTAAATGATGAAGTCCCCTCTCACTTGTTGTTCCAATATACATTCCTGGACGTTTTCTTACAGCTTCTAATCCTTCTAATACTTGAATAGAAGATGAATCATAATTATTATCGTTTGCCATTCTAATCACCTTTTTCTATTATTGTTTTGTTTTTTATTTCAAATATCTTAATATCTTTTAATTTTTTCTTATTTATATCTCTTATATCATTAGTAGTAATTATAACTTGACCTGCATCATTTATATAATTAATTAATTTATTTTTTCTTTTTCTATCTAATTCACTAAAAATATCATCTAATAACAATACAGGAAGTTCTTTTTTTCTATCATATATAACCTTTATTAAAGATAATTTTAATGATATTATAGCCATTTTTTGTTGTCCTTGAGAACCATAATTTTTTATATCTTCTTTTCCTATATAAAACTTAAAATCATCTCTATGTGGTCCATATATTGTCATTCCTAATGATATTTCTTTTTGTTTATATTTGTAATATTGATATTTTATCTTCTTTCTTAAACTTTCATTTTCAAAATCATCTAATTCAATATTTGGAATATATTCTATGAATAAATCATCTATCCCACTAATATCTTTATAAATTTCTCTTAAATAATTATTTATTTCATCTATTATTTTCTTTCTTTCAATATAAATATAAACAGCTCTTTCTATTAATTTTTCAGTAATCACATCAAAATATCTTTCATCAGCTATACTACTAGTCATTAAAAGTTTTAAATAATCGTTTCTCATTTTTAATAATTTGTTGTATTCATTAAGCATAGTTATATATTCTTTTGATAATTTACTTAGTTCTATATTAAGAAGATTTCTTCTAACTATAGGAGATGATTTTATTATTTCAATATCTTCAGGAGCAACCATAACAATATTTAATATTCCTATAAAATCTTATATTTTTTTTACTTGATAATCATTTAAAAATATATTTTTATTATCACTAGATAAAACTATTTCAATCTTTTTTGGAACGCTATCCACTTTTATTTTTGATGATACTTTACATATATTTTTTCCACTCTGTATTAAATTGTAATCATCAGTAGTCCTATAAGACTTAGTTAATGATAAAAAATATATAGATTCTAATATATTTGTTTTACCTTGTGCATTATCTCCAATTATTATATTAACTCCATTATTAAATTTAATTTTTGCGTTTTCATAATTTCTGTAATTTTTTAGCAAAATTTTACTAACTATCATTTAAAAACCTCAAAATCCCCATAATATTCATCATTTCCTATCTTTAAATATTCCTATACACACTTATAATTATAACACAAAATAGCACAAAAAAAAGGTTTTTTTAGCTTTTTAACCTTTTTTTGTTTGTTTTTTTCTTTGATCAATAATATAACTTAATTTAGTAGATCTAGTAATCTGATTTTCTATAGATAATTTAGAAACATCGAACATCATTTGCTTATTATTTATAAAGTTTATGATACATTTATCATCATATTTTTCAACATTTTTTACATAATTGAAATTTATCCAACAACAATCCTCTTCTAATGATGACTTTGTTGGAAAAAATACTATATTATGACTTTCTTCTACTAAGATAGGTAATTTATATGAACAATTTAATATTTCTTTAGCAGCTTTTAATCTTCCTTTATAAGTACTACCATAGTATTTACAACTCTCATCCATTATTACATAGGCATTTTTTTCTATTAAATATTCGTTTTTAGTTTCTATTGCCTTTGTCTTACCATATTCCATTGGTATTATTGCCATAGTATCATCATTAATCTCATAAAATTCCATTTTTCCCCCTAAATAAATAAAATTCTAGAATTTAATATTTGTAATTTCAGAAATTACGACATAAATATACCATATTAACTTGTCAAATTTTGTTGAATTTTGTAGAAAATAAAAAAATCAATAAAAATTGATTTTAATATGTTCTTATAGGTAATACTAATTGTATTAAATTAGTATCTTCCGTATCCTTTATTATAATAGGTTTTACTTCACCTACAAAAGAAAATTCAACAGTTTCTCCTTCAAATGATTTAAGTGCATCCATCATATATTTTGCACTAAAGGAAATTTTTATATCTTCATCATTATCTTTGATAATTCGCATTTTTTCTTCTACTCTTCCTATTTCTGCAGAAACAGATTTAACAATTAAAGTATCTTTTTTTGTTGATAAAGTTACTATATTCTTTTCCTTATCTGAAGTTAATATGCTTGCTCTATCAATTACATCATATAAATCAGATAAATTTGCTTTGATTTTTAGGAAAGAATCAGTAGGTATTAAATTATCAACATTAGGATAATTACCACTAATTAATCTAGATTGAAATAATAAGTTTTCTTGTTTAAATAATACTTTATTATTAAAAATGTGAATTTCTAATTCCGATTCAGAATCATCCATTATTCTCATAAATTCAATAACATTCTTTCCAGGAATAATAATATTATAGTTTTCAACAGAATTTGTTGATAATTTTATTTCCTTCTTAGCAAGTCTATAAGAATCAGTAGCACTACATTCTAATATGTCCCCTACTACCTTTATATTAATTCCTGTTAGTATCGGTCTTGATTCATCATTAGAAGTAGCAAATGCAGTTTGATTAATTAATGTTTTAAATTCATTACTTTTTATTTTTACTAAGTTCTTACTATTTTCTAATGATATATTAGGATACTCTTTTTGATTTATTCCATTTAAATTAAATTCACTATTAGCAGTACATATAAGTATTTTTAATTCATCTATTACCTCTATGTTTATATACTCTTCTGGTAACTTTCTTACTATATCTAATATATATTTTCCTTGAATAATTATACTTCCCTCTTTTTCAATATCCATATTATCTTTATCAAATGGAATAAAAGATTGAATAGTTATATCATTATCAGATGCTGTTAAAGTTAAACCTTTTTTAGATAAATCAAATTTTATACCCGACAATATAGGAATTAAATTCTTAGTAGAAATAGCTTTAGCGACTTTATTTAAATTCTCTAAAAGAATATCTTTTTTTATTTTTATTTTCATATTTTTTCCTTCTTTCTTATATATTTTTTATATTATTACTGTGGATAATGTTTAAAACTGTTTATATCTTTTAATAACAACGATTTTATAATCATTTACTTGTTAATAATTTGTTTATAATTTTTATTTTATTAACATCTTAGTGAATTTCTTTTATTAAATCATCTATAGTTTTTGCTAAATCTTTATTTATTTGTATTTCTCTTTCTATTTTTTCACAAGAATGCATTACAGTAGAATGATCTTTTCCTCCAAATTCAATTCCTATTTTAGGAAAAGATTCATCAGTTAATCTTCTACATAAGTACATCGCTATTTGTCTAGGAAAAGATATATTTGAGTTTCTCTTTTTTGATTTTAAATCTTCCACAGATATTTGAAAATATTCAGCAACTATTCTTTGTATTTTATTAACATCATTTTTATCACTTATACCTTTACTAACATAATCTTTTAATGCTTCTATTGCTAGATTAAGTGTTATTTCTGATCCCATAATTGTTGAGTATGCCACTAATCTTGTAACAGCACCTTCTAATTGTCTAATATCACTTCCTAAATTAGTTGCCATATATTCTATTACTTCTTCAGGTATTTCTTTATTTATTGCCTCTCCTACAATTCTTTTTTTTAGTATTGCTACTCTAAGTTCAAAATCAGGTGGATATATATCTACTGGTAATCCCCAACAAAATCTAGTTCTAAGTCGATCTTCTAATATTTTTAAATCATCAGGAGACCTATCTGATGAAATTATTATTTGCTTGTTATCGCCGTATAATGTATTAAAAGTATGAAAGAATTCCTTTTGCGTTTCTGTAGCACCACCTAAATATTGAATATCATCTATAATAAGTACATCAATATTTCTATATTTATGTTTAAAAAAATCAACATAACTGAAATTAGTGCCGCTTTCATCTTTTTTGTTTATACCAATAAAATCTGATACAAACTGTTCACTAGTAACATATAATACCTTTTTATTACTATTTTTTACTATATAATTACCTATGGCGTGCATTAGATGAGTTTTACCTAATCCACTATTTCCATATATAAATAAAGGATTATACATATTACCAGGATTTTGAGCAACTGCTACTGCCGCAGCATGTGCAAACTTATTACTATTACCGACTATAAAATTATCAAATGTATATTTTGAATTTAAATTAGTTTCTACAAATACATTTTCCGAGGAATCAATATTAGATTCAATATTATCATCAGTAAACGCATCATCATTTTCAACTATATCTTCTTTTAATAAGAGATCTAATTCATAATAATTGTTTGTATACTGATGAAGTTTTTCTATAATAAGATTTTTATAATTAGTCATTATATGATTTTTATGTATTGCATAAGGAACGATAATCTTAGCTATATTTTTATCAAGTTTATAAAGTTCTGTTTCTTCAAACCAAGTTTGAAAAGATAAGGAATTAATTTCTTCTGAGATAGAAGTTAAAACTTGTTTCCAAATTTCCTGATCATTCATGTTATCACCGCCCCCCCGGATAAAAATCAATAAATCTAAAGTTATTGTAACTTAACTTGTTGAAAAAATAAAGTAGATTATTTAATATTTTTTTATCAACAATAAATACACAAATTTATCAACAACTTAAAACGTATTATAATAACATTTTTATAACTTTTCCACATTTTCCACAAATTTTTATAAACATTATTGAAAATAATTATCAACAAGTATGTGAATTGTGTGGATAAAAAATAATTGACAAACAATAGTTAATAAAAGTATAATAGGGTAGATTTTAGTTTGGAGGTGCATTATATGAAAAGAACTTATCAACCAAATAAGAGAAAAAAAGCTAAAAAACAAGGATTCTTCGCAAGAATGGAAAATGGAATAATAAATAGACGTAGAAAAAAAGGACGTAAAGAATTAGTTAAATAAATTCCACTGTTTAAAGTGGCTTTTTTTATTTATATTTCATTTACTAAAAAATAAAAAGAAGATATAATGATGACAGGAGTTATTTATGAAAAAAATAAATATAGTAAAAAAAAAATATGAATTTGAAGATATTATTAAAAAGGGTAATTCAATAAAAAATAATTACTATGTTATCTTTTATAAAAATAATGATCTAAATAATTATAGATTTGGAATTTCTGTAGGAAAAAAAATAGGAAATGCTGTATGTAGAAACAAATATAAAAGAAAACTTAGAAATATAATAGATAATAATAAAAAATACTATCAAAATAATAAAGATTATATTATAATAGTTAGGAAACCTTGCATAGGTGTCGAATTTAGTACATTAAATGAAGCATTTTTATCATTAATAAAAAAAATTAATTAAAAGGAGATACATGATGAAAAAAAGAAAAATAATAATTTTAGTATTGTTAGTTTTAATATTAACAGGATGTACAAAGTCTTTAACAAAAGATAATAAAGCAGTAATAAATCCTACAACAGGACAAAGTCTTACACAAAATATTCTTTGTAAACCTAAAGATGAGGAAACAATAAAAATATATGAAGAAAATAAGGATAAGGTAGATATATCAAAATTACCTGAATGTACAGATTTTAAGATAAATTCAGGTGGATATGAAGGATTATGGTCTACCATAATAGTAAAACCATTAGCGTGGTTAATACTAAAAATAGGAGCTTTTGTAAAGAATTATGGTTTAGGATTAATAATAGTAAGCTTATTAATAAGGTTAGTAGCATTCCCATTAACTCAAAAAACAGCTGTTCAATCTGAAATGATGAAAAATGCAAAACCCGAACTAGATAAATTAGAGAAAAAATATAAAGATAAGACAGATCAAGAATCATTAATGAAGAAAAATCAAGAAATGATGGCAATATATAAGAAATATAAAATTAATCCTGTATCAGGCTGTCTATTTTCTTTAATACAATTACCATTATTTATAGGGTTCTTAGAAGCAATAAATAGAGTACCAGCAATATTTGAAGAAAAATTATTATTCTTTCAATTAGGAACAACTCCAAAAACTGCAATATTTAATGGACAAATATTATATATATTATTAATAGCAATAGTAGCAGTAACAACATACTTCTCATTTAAATTAAATGCAACAGCAATGAATAATAGTGATCAATCCAAAACAATGAGTAGAGTAATGGTAATAATGATTACTGTAATGGGATTTGTAATGACATCAGCTTTAAATATATATTGGATTACAACTAATTTATTTACTATTGTTCAAAATATATTGGTTAAGAGAGGTAATAAAAATGGAAAAAAATAATTTTATAGGAAAAACAAAAGAAGAAGCTCTAACTCTAGCAACAGAAACTTTAGGTTGTACAGAAAAAGACTTATTCTACAAGGAAATAGATACAAAAGGTGGACTTTTTAAATCCAAAAAAGTAGAAATCCAAGCAATAAAAAAAGAAACAGTTATTAAAGAAACAAAAGAATTCTTAAAGAAAATAATCAATTTAATAGGAATAGAAGTTAATTTTGAAGTAAAAGAACGTGATGATTCAATAATGATAACCGCTTTCTGTGATAACAATAATATATTAATAGGAAAGCAAGGAAGAACAATAAGCGCTTTAAGTATTATATTAAAACAGTATTTATATAATGAATTAGGTTTTTATACTAATATATTACTAGATGTAGGAGATTATAAATTAAAGAATCAACAAAGATTAGAACGTCTAGCTAAAAAGTTAGCTCGTGAAGTAAAAAACACTAAAGTAGAAGTAAAACTAGATCCTATGAATTCATATGAAAGAAGAATAATTCATACTACTTTAGGAGAAAATAAATTTGTAAAAACAGAGAGCGTTGGAGAAGAACCAAATAGAGCTGTAGTAATTAAACCAGTAGAAGAAAATAAAGATGAGAATTAATGTTCTCATTTTTTTATTGAAAAAATGCATTGTTTATATTAAAATACCATTGTTTGGAGGTGTTAGTAGTGAACGATACAATCGCGGCTATATCAACAACTATGGGAGTAGGAGCTATTTCTATAATAAGAATTAGTGGAGAAAAAGCTATTGAAATTGTTAATAAATTATTTCAAGGTAAAGATTTAAAAAAAGTAAAAACCCACACAATTAATTATGGATATATAGTAGATAATAAAACTATAATTGATGAAGTGCTTGTTTCAGTAATGAAAGCACCTAAAACTTTTACATGTGAGGATGTAGTTGAAATTAATTGTCATGGTGGAATATCAACAACTAATAAAGTATTAGAGCTAGTACTAAATAATGGAGCTAGAATAGCAGAACCTGGAGAATTTACAAAGCGTGCATTTCTAAATGGAAGAATAGATTTAACACAAGCAGAATCAGTAATTGATTTAATAAATTCTTCAAGTGAATCACAAAGAAAAGTAGCAATAAATGGATTAAATGGTAATGTAAGTAATTTAATAAGAAAATTAAGACAAGAACTCTTAGAAATCCTAGCGTCTATTGAAGTAAATATTGATTACCCAGAATATGAAGATATAGAAGTAGTAACAAATGAAATAATAAAACCTAAAATAGTAGACATAAAGAAAAAATTAAAGAAGATAATAGATGAGTCAGAAAATGGAAGAATACTAACAACAGGAGTAAAAACAGTAATAATTGGAAAACCAAATGTAGGGAAGAGCAGTCTATTAAATAGATTAATAGATGAAGAAAAAGCAATAGTTACTGATATTGAAGGAACAACACGTGATATTGTTGAAGGTAATATAACAATAGAAGGAGTATTATTAAATATAATAGATACTGCTGGAATAAGAAAAACAGATAATGTTGTAGAAAAAATAGGAGTAGAGAAGAGTATAGAGTTAATAAATGTAGCTGACTTAATAATAGTTGTGTTAAACTACAATGAAGAGTTAAGTGAAGAAGATAAAAAAATACTAAAGTATTGTGATAAAAAACCTACAATAGTAGTTATAAATAAAAATGATTTAAATAAAAAAATAGATATTGAAAACATAAAAAGTAGAAACATTGTTTATACAAATACAAAAACACAGGAAGGTATTGATTCATTAAAACAAAAGATAATAGAAATGTTTAATTTAGAACAATTAAGTCAAAACGATAATATTATATTAAATAATATAAGACAAATTTCTTTATCAAAAGAAGCATTAAAGATTTTAGATGAAGTGGAAAAAGCAATATTAAATGAAGTTCCAACAGATATGGTTGAAATTGATATAAAGAGAGTATGGTCAAAATTAGGAGAAATAATAGGAGAAACCTATACTGAAGAGTTAATAGATCAATTATTTAGTCAGTTCTGTCTTGGAAAATAGTAAGAAGGTGAAATGGTGAATTACGATATAATTGTAGTTGGTGGTGGACATGCGGGATGTGAAGCATCTTTAGCTTCAGCAAGACTCTCAAACAAAACACTACTAATAACAGGAAATATAAATAATATAGCAGATATGCCATGTAATCCTTCTATAGGTGGACCAGCTAAAGGGATAATTGTAAGAGAAATAGATGCATTAGGTGGAGAAATGGCCAATAATACAGATCATAGTTGTTTACAATTGAAAATGTTAAATACTAAAAAAGGTCCAGCTGTTAGAGCATTACGTGCTCAAGCAGATAAAATTACTTATCCAAAAGAAATGTTAAACACATTAAATAATCAAGAAAATCTTGAAATAAGAGAAGGAATAGTAGAAGATCTAATAATAGAAGATAATAAAATAAAAGGTATAGTTCTAGAAAATGGAGAACAAATACTATCAAAAGCTGTAATCCTAACAACCGGTACTTATTTAAAATCAATGGTTTTAAGAGGAAGTACAAAAACATCTAGTGGACCTCATGGAGAAAAACCATCTAAGTTTTTAAGTGAAAAATTAAAATCACTAGGGTTTAATATACAAAGATTAAAAACCGGAACTCCTCCAAGAATTGAAAAAAGTAGTATAGATTACTCAAAAGCAAGTTTAGAAGAGGGAGATAGTATACCAAGAAGTTTTTCTTTTGATAATAAACCACTATATAATGTTAATGAACAATTACCATGCCATTTAATATATACAACAAAAGAAACACATAAAATCATTATGGATAATTTA
>JAEEGL010028747.1_pt1 | contig 13402 bp, 12 predicted proteins | sample 9134231 | NCBI WGS metagenome assembly JAEEGL01 (sample SAMN16246548, study PRJNA631951) | gut metagenome | biome: gut microbiome; feature: rumen; material: fiber-attached | host: Bos | place: Iran: Karaj | collected 2018-10 | reverse complement strand
GCAACATTGCTTGTTACAGCAGTACCTATTGGTGGAGGAACTATTTCCGAAATGCTAATAATAACAATGTTAGGTTTTCCAGTAGCAGCATTACCAATATTAACAATTATTGCAACAATTATAGATCCACCTGCTACTATGTTAAATGTGGTTGGTGATTCCGCTTCATCAATGCTAGTTGCAAGAATTATTGATGGGAAAAATTGGCTAAAATAAAAAGCACTCTTGTGCTTTTTTTATTTACCTAATACTAATTTTTTAACGCCATTTAAATATCTATTTTCATCATTGATTATAGTTACTATATTTTGATCTTCAAAAATACATTCTCTTTCTTTATAAGTACCATCTGCATTAATTTTAACTTGAATCTGTTTTATTGGACCACTTGCATAAACAATTAATTTTGAATCCTTAAATCTATTAAAGTAATTTAACTCATCTACTTCTTTAATTATAATATCATCACTTTCTATAAAGTATCTCTCGCTTATTTTTTCACAAAAACTATTATAATCATAATAATATAACATTATTAAATCATTCTCCATCGAAAAACCATATTTGCTTTCATAATAAATAGATAATTCTTCAATTATTTTTCTTTTTAATTTTACTAATTTATCCAAATACCTATCTGAATGAGCTAAATTATTTGACATCTTATCGTAAATTATCTTATACTCATCTAAATCTAATAATAGTTCCTTTGCTTCCTCTTCAGTTCCACAAATTTCCATAAGTGCATCAATAATATACTCATTGGTCGTATATCCTTGAAATTTACTAAATGATTCTCTTCCAATAATTTCAATTAACATTTTGGTAAAAGCAAAATAATTACTATATATAGTGCTTTCATTTTTTCCAGTATTATTTTCGTTAAATATTGTATTGACAGTTTCAATTAAAAATTCATTTCTATCACTATAATGGGGTTTTTGCATAACATGAAATAGTTCATGAGTAAATGTTGCTGCTTCTACTTCTTCAAATTTTTTTGCATTAAAGAAAGTTATTCTATTCGTAAAATGGTTATATTCTCCCTTTATTCTGACAAGCCCATTAGAACTATTGCTGTTCTTTTTATATACTATTTTTAAATATTGTAATCTTTCTTTTAAATAATTAACATCAATATAATTCTTATATTCAGTAAATATTGATATATTATTTATAATAAACTTTTTTTCATCTTCAGTAAGATATTTATTATTTTGAATAGCATCGGTCAATAATTTTTTTACATAACTGTCAGTCATATCTAGACTCATATCAATACTTTGCAAAGTCTCCTCATGTCTTTGCCTCCTAGTTGCAAGTTTATATATAAAAAAAACACATATCAAAGATTCAATACATATTAAAACACATAATGCACGATTAATTGTTAATTTTTTATGTTTTTTGATATTATATACTTTTTTCACATTAACCCCCAAAGACAGGTGCATATTATACCACGAATACATTAATTTTACAATATGATAGATTGTAATAATAAGCATTTGACTTTCAGTCATAAAAGTATTAATATATAAGGCATTCAGAGGGAGATATTATGCAAAACAATAACATTATCAAATCAAAAACAGATGAAAATAAACAATTTAAAAGAGAGAGCTTATTAACTTCTGCTTATAATTTATTTATAAGAAAAGGCATTAATGATACTACAATTAGTGATATTACAGAAAATGCCGATGTAGCAAAAGGAACATTTTATTTATATTTTGTTGATAAATGGGATATATATGAAAAGTTAATCATAGAAAGATCATACCTATTATTTGAAGAAGCATTAATTCATGTTAATAATTTAGGTATTAAAAAAAATCCAAATAGACTAATTGAAATGATTAATTATATAATAGATTCATTTATTAAAGATAAAGAATTATTAAAATTTATTGGCAGAAACTTATCACTTGGAATTTACAATAGTACAATAGTAGATGAATATCAAGAACAATATAATAATATTAGAGAAAAATTAGAACAAGAATTAAAAGAATATAATAAAAATAATAGACACATAAGTAGTACACTATTTATGATTATAGAACTTATTAGTAGTACTTGTTATGACTCTATATTAAATGAAGTACCATTATCAATTGATAAATTTAGACCTATTTTGTTTAACGAAATTAAAAAAATGATGAAATAAAAGAAGAATTTCAATAGAAATTCTTCTTTATTTTAAACTGTTATATATCAAGCTATACTCATCATTTGATAAGCTTTCCATTAACTTATTCAATGTTTCTTTAGGTATTTCATAACTATCAATAACCGCTTTACTTTCTTTCTTAGTCAATTTTTGACCATGCACTTTAGCAAATTCAATTAATGCTTCCATTAAATTGTTTTTAAGTTTTTTATCTCTATGGAAAAACATTTCTCTAAAAACAAACATTTTAAAGTTATTATAAAGATTCTCTCTTTTAATTGGAATTAATCTTATCATAGATGACATAACTCTAGGAGCAGGTTCAAATGCATCTGGAGCTATATCCATTATTTTAGATGTTTCAAAAAAAGAATTAGTTAATAATGCCAATTTATTTAAATCCTTATTTATCACAGAATCAGCATATTTTTTACCAACAATTAATATGCACTCTCTAAAACTGCACCTAAGTAATTTTTCAATGAATGGTTCAGTTATAGAATATGGAAGGGCTGAAACAATTTTATCACATGCAGGAATAAACACATTAAGTGCATTTCCATAAATAATATCTACATTATTATATTTATGTTTTAAAACACTTATAAAATATTCCAAAGAACTATCTATTTCGATACAAGTTAAGTGACCACATCTTCTTGCTAAAGTATCACTAATTTGACCTTTCCCAGGACCAATTTCAACAACTGTATCATCAGTACCTATATGTGCTTCATCAACGAATGTATTTATGATATGTTTATCTATCAAAAAATGTTGATCTAAATAATTAATATCATTTTCAAATTCCATATTATCCCTCTATTCTTTTATAAATATTACTATAACTTTCTCATATATTCATTATTACTCTTAGTTAATTTGTTATTTATCAGTAATTCAACTAATTCATTTATTTCACAACCACTTAAATAGTAATCATAATTATGAACTATTTCATATTTAATTGCATTTAATGTTTGAATCTTGATATCTAAATCTAAGAAGGTTAAATCAATTATCTGCTTGTTTCCTGCAAAAAGGATTGATCATAATTAAATGAAGTTTCTAAATAAGCATCGCACGCTGGACAATAATAGCTATACACCGAAATCTTTCTAGGACGGCCATCACTCATTCTTACTAGTATTTCATGCTGACATTCACCTACAATTTCCCTATTATAGTCTTCTATTTCCCTTAAATGTTTTATTGTATTCTCTCTTGCTTTCCTAATATTATCATTAATTTCAATTACTTTCTTGTATCCATATTTTCTCCTAAATTAATAATAACACACTATTTAAATAAATTAAATGGATATCTATTTGGTAAATCAATTTCAAATTTTAACATTTCTTTAGTAGTTGGATGAATAAACTCTATTCTACGTGCAAATAAGGCAATATTTTCATTCCTTTTAGCTTCTTTGTTATATTTATTATCTCCGTACAAAGGAAAGCCATAATGCGATAATTGTACTCTTATTTGATGAGGTCTACCAGTTTCCAAATTTATTTCAATTAATGATAATTTATCTTTATAATCAATCTTTTTATAATGAAGGATTGCTTCCTTTCCCCTATCATCTACTTTTACAATATTATTTTTTTCATCTTTTAGAAGTTTATTTTTTAATGACCCTGAGTCATTTATGTTTCCTATCACTACAGCATTGTATGTTTTTTTAAATGTCTTGTTTCTAATTTGCTCGGATAGCCTAGATGCTGCCTTGCTAGTACGAGCAAAAACCATTACTCCACCCACTGGCCTATCTAATCTATGTACAAGCCCAAGGAAAACATTTCCAGGTTTACTGTATTTTTCTTTAATATACATTTTTAATATATCAAGCAAACTAGTATCTCCAGTAATATCTCCCTGTGTTGGAACATTAATAGGTTTTTCTATAACTAAAATATGATTGTCTTCATAAATAACATTAATCTTCATTATTTTCCCATCTTCCATAGATTCCACATGGTAAAACTAAATGACTATTAGTTATTTTTAAACCAAGTTCATCAGTAGTGATTTTTCCATTTGATAGTCTTTTAGTGGTACTAGTTATCAAAATATTTTTTAATATTTCAGGTGTTATTCCTTTAGTATAAGAACTTATTAGCAAAAATAATGGCTTATCACTTAATATATCTATACACGAATCTATTAGTTTATTTAAACTATCTTCAAATTTCCACAATTCTTTTGATGGACCTCTTCCATAAGTAGGAGGATCCATTATTATAGCATCATACTTATTTCCTCTTTTTTTCTCACGCTCAACAAATTTTAAACAATCATCACAGATATATCTGATTTTGTTATTTTCAAGGTGAGATAAAACTGCATTCTCTTTAGCCCAGTCATTCATTCCTTTTGAAGCATCTACATGCACTACTTCAGTTGCACCGGCAAAAGAAGCTGCCATAGTAGCACCGCCAGTATATGCAAATAGATTTAATACTTTAATTGGTCTTTTAGAATTTTTAATTTTATCAATTATAAAATCCCAATTAGCTGCCTGTTCTGGAAAAAGTCCTGTATGTTTAAATCCTGTAGGGCTTACTTTAAATTTTAATTCTTTGTAGTTAATAGTCCAAAATTCAGGAAACTTCCTTATATTTTCCCAATATCCTCCCCCTTTATCACTTCTATGATATAGTGCATGACAATTATTCCAATCATTACTTTTTTCATGCACCCATAGTGCCCATGGATCAGGGCGTCTTAAAATTACGCTTCCCCAACGTTCTAATTTTTCTCCGTTACCAGCATCAATACATTCATAATCTTTCCAATCATTACTAACAAGCATTTTCTTTCACCCACAATTATTTTAACATATATTTTTAACTTTTAAATAAAAGTAATGTTTACTTAACACAAAAAAATGCATTAATATGCATTTTTCTATCCGTGACGTCCACCGCCACCACCATGTCCAAGTCCAGACGAGCCGCTAAAGGAGTGTCCTCCTCCAGAGGATGAATTAGAAGGTGGATCATAATGAGAAGTTGTATGTGTTGATACTAATCTAGTATCTTGTCTATTATATTTAATTGTATCACTTTTTAAATACTTATCTGCTTCTTTCGCTTTGTAAACCATTTTATTTTTAGATACTAGCACTTTAGTAGTTATTCCAGTTGTAAATAGCCCTATTATTGCTGCAATTAAATATGGTGGATTATAGTGCTTAGGTATTACTAAATTGCCAGTTTCATCAATATATGCTTCTTCATATCCTTGAGGTATACCATCATCATAAAATAAGCTTAATTCATTTATAAATTTCTTCATACCGACTAAGTAATTATGTGATACAAAATCATTATATATTGCATCTAATACATCATCGCATCTACTATCAGAAAAATAAATTTGAGCATCCCCTGTAGTATACGCATTATAAAATGGATCACTTGGATAAGTATTTCTAAACAATATTACTCCACTATAATTCTTATAGTCTAATCCAAAATCATTATAATCATAAAAATCAGTGGCATAAATTGCATTATCAAAATCACTGCTATATGAATAATTATCAGTAAGAATAACCATATCCATTCCAGTTTTCTCAATAAATTTATCTATCAATGTTTTTAATTCTTTTTCTTCTGTCTCGGTTAAAATATCTGAAAAATCATATATTTTTTCACTTGCTTTTACATATTTTGTTTCTTTAATGTTGTCTATATTTGCTTCCGTTACTTTTATATTTTTCTTTATTCCATAATTATTATCATTATTTCTTAGAAAAGTATTTGTACTTGCACTAATAGGATTAACAACTACCAAAGATAAAACTATTATTACTAAAAATCTATATATATTTTTCATATTATCTCACCTTAAATATTAATATACTTATTGCCATAATTACTGCAAACACAGCAAGTAAAATCAATATAAAGTATATAATAGCCTTCCTTTTATCTAAAGGAATATTACCAACGAATTCTCCAGTTTGACCATTCATTGCAAATATATAATACTTATCTTTATATTTAACATTTACCATCCAAACTGGTAATAGTGCATATTCTGTTTTAATAGTTTGTGGTGCTAAGGTACTATTTGTAACTGTCTTAATGCCTATGCCTTTCATATCTGAAAGCATTTTATCAGTAGTGCTTTTTAATGCTCTTTTGTTTGCATCTTCTACTGCTTCATCTTTTGGAACATCATATTTTTCTGCAAGAAATCCTGAAAGATATGCGTGATTGTATTTTTCTAGTTCATCATAATTAAATGGCTCTATAGCATTCATAATATCATTTTCAAATCTAGAAGAACCATCCACTGGAACACCTTCAAAAGTCATTTCTCCATCACAGTCATATCCATATATATCAGTTTTTGTATATGTGTAATTGCCACTTCGCCATGTAGTTACATTAGTACTTTTTGCTTGTAATTCGCCACTTACTTTAATGTTATATAACCAAAATGGTATATATACTCCAGTAATTTTTTCAATGTTTTCTTTGCTTGTAAAACATTTTGGTACAAGAGGTCTTCCCTTACTTAAATTAGTAAATGCCTCTATTGCTACGCTTTTATCCTTTTTAAAAGGTATTATTTTTGATGGAGCAAATTCACCTGATAATTTATCTTTTAATATTGCTGTACTTCCGCAATATACACAGAATGTAGCAGCAGTATTTTCATCTGCTATTATCTCAGCATTACAGTTTTTACATAAATATGTTACATAAGTTTTCCCATCCTTACTTTTTTCAACTTTCTTAGCACCATCTTCCTCATTATTCTTTTCATTGCTTGCATTATTATATTTTTTTAATTCTTCAAGAGTATATTCACTAGAACAATACTCACATTTAAAATTTTTTGTTTTAGCATTATACTTTAATGGCGCTCCACAACTAGGGCATTTATTATCTAACGCTTTTTCCTTCACATAATCACCTACTTACTATTAAAAGTATATCATATATATTAATAAAAATCTTGCAATTTAAACGATATTATATTACTATACTATCATTCCACTTAAAAAACTCATTTTTATATATGTCTATATTTTTTTTCAAACACATATAATTAATAATCCAAAAATAATCATTTGATTTAAAAGTTGTAGCCATATGATAGTGTTCACTAGATTCATATATCATATATGAATATTTCTCCTTATTTATTATTTCATACTCTTTATTACTTAGTTCAGAAATAACTTTTAAGTAATCTTCAGTAGTAGAATCATTATTGATTTTATATTTTTTTAATGCATTAATATCTTCTCTTAAAACAGTTATAATAACATCTTTATTTTTATATAAATAATCATATTTATTTGTATTCATACTTTCGAATCTATCGGGTAAAATAATTTCAAAATCATCATTTGCAAATAGTTTATTTGTATTTTTACCACATCCAAAAATCAAAAAAGAAAGTAATATTATAATTACTATACTCACTATTTTTTTAATCATATTAATCACCAATTAAAATATATCATATTTTTAAAATAAAATTAATAAAGAAAGGAGCTTTATATGAAAAAAACAATTATTTTTACATCAATTATAATAACAATTATATCAACTATAAACATAATATTATGGACTTATGATAACAATAAAATTGAAGAAGAAATTTCAAATATATATGAAGTTATAAATGAAGAATTAGAAAATGAAGACAACGAATATATTAAAGGTACAGATATGTTTGATGAACTTAAAAAAACTAATAATAATATAATTGGATGGATTGTTATAAATGATACAAATATTAATTATCCATTCGTTCAATATAAAAACAATAGTTATTATTTGAATCATTCTTTTTATCATGAACAAAATGAGGCGGGCTGGATATTTTTAGATTATAGAAACAATATTAACTTTAATGATAAAAATACAATTATATATGGTCATAATAGATTTGATGGAAGTATGTTTGGAACTTTAAAAAAGTTATTAACAAAAAAATGGCTGAATAACAAAGAAAACCATATTATAAGTATAGATACTAAACAATACACTATTTTTTATAAAATATTTAGTGTTTATAAAATTAAAACTACTAATGATTACTTAATGATTAATTTTAAAGATGATGATGAATATAAAATATTTCTTGGACTTTTGCTTAATAGAAGCATCTATAATTTTAAAACAAATATTACTACGAATGATAAAATACTAACTCTGTCAACTTGTAGTGGAAGTAATAATAAATTAGTTGTACATGCTAAGCAAATTAGGTTACAATATAAGTAGGAGGTACATATGGATAAAACTTATGTTGAAATTAACTTAGATACTCTTAGAAATAATGCAAATGAAATAATTAAAAGATATAATAACTATAAATATTATTTTGGTGTAGTAAAATCAAATGCATACGGACATGGAGAATATATTGTTAATGAACTTATTAAAGGTGGAATTAATTATATTGCAGTTTCTTATTTAGAAGAAGCAATAAAGGTAAGGCAATACAATAAGGATATACCAATTCTTTGTTTCGTACCTGTTGATTTAGATGATTTAAATTTAGCTATAGATAATAATATTACTATTACCATAGCTGATAATACTTATTTAGATCAATTAATTAAAAAACTTAATAAAAAAGTAAAAGTTCATATTAAGTTAGATACTGGAATGAATAGACTTGGCATTAAAGAAAAAGACGTATTTGATGAAGTATATAGAAAAATAATTAATAATGAATATATAACTCTAGAGGGAATATACACTCATCTTTCAACTGTGGGATTACATGATAAAGTGTATGATAATGAAGTAGAAAAATTTAAATATATCACAAGAAATATTAATCTTTCTGATATTCCAATAATACATTTAACAAGTAGTGCAAACTTAATTAGTCATGATAAAATAGAATTTACAAATGGAGTTAGACTTGGAAGTATATTATATGGATACAATCCTACGATTAGAACAAGTAATAAGGGTATTGTGAATATTATAAGAAATATAAGAAATAAATTAATTCAGAATGTATATAACCTAAGCAAAGTACATACTAATGTAGAAATAAATATTAAACCTGCTTTTAAAATGTATACAAATATACTTCAAATTAAAGCTGTTAAAAAAGGAGAATATGTTGGATATGGACTTTCTTATAAAGCAAAAGAAAACATAATGATTGCTATTGTACCAATAGGATATAATAATGGCATTGGTTTTGGAATCAATTCTCATCAAGTAATGATAAATAATAAAAAATACAATGTTATAGGCCAAACAAGTATGAATATGATGATAATTTTAATAGATGATAAAGTGAATATTAATGACAAAGTCGAAATAATAAATGACATTCTTACTACAAGAACAGTCGCATCATATACAAATAAATTACCAATAGAAATTCTACTAATGGCAGGTCGTTCGAATACAAAATTATATGTTTTAAATGATAAAATAGTTAAGGAAATAAGACCTTAACTATTTTTAATTACATGTATATTATAGCATATTTTATATATATTAACAAGACTTGTAAGTCAATGCCTCTTATTATAAAATTACTTTAGGAGGGGTTATATGAAAAAAAATGGACTTTTAAATAATTTAATTTTTACTTGGAAATATATGACTGGAGCAAAGTTATATTTATTTCTATATTTCTTAGTCGCAGTAGTTGACTGTGCAGTTGGAGTTGTAATACCACTTTTCTCAGCAAAAGTTATATTAAACATGACTAGTGCAGTTATACATCAGTTGATACTTGCTGCAATTACTGTTTTTATTATTGAATTTGTAGGTACAATTACAGAAATATTAAAAGAAAAACTATATTCAGAAATATATTACAAGGTACTTATGAACATTGAAATGAAACTTGCTTATGAAATATTAAAAATTAAAATTGATGAAATAAATAAGGCATCAACTGGAATGTTTATTGATAGAATGAATAATGATGTAAATGAACTTGCAGAAATATTTATAGATTATGTCTATTATATAACTAATATTTTATCTAAAGTTGGTGTATTAGTATCTATATTTATATTAAATAAATACTTATTCATTTACTCAATAATAACAAGTATATGTATATTTATCATAAGTAAAATAAGAATTAATAAAAGATATGAAAGCAGAAAAAAATTAAAAATTAATGAAGATAAAACAACTAGCTTAATTAGCGAATTAATGAGAGGAATTAAGGATATTAAAGTACTTAATGCTAATGAATCAATGTTAAATAAAGTAGTAAGTAAAGCAGAAGTTAACATCAAAGAAAGAGTTAACATTTTAAAGATAAATGCAATTTATGGCTTTGCAAGACGTAACTTGTCATCTATGTTTGATTTGGGTTTTATATTACTAGGATGCCATTTATATAATTTAACACTTCTATCCATACCTACATTTGTCATTGTTTATAACTACCAAGGTAAAATACAAAACTTATTAACAGGTTTAGCAACAATATTAGAAACTAATAAAAAATTTATTATTAATGCCAATAGAATATATGAAATAACTGATGGAAATAGATTTAAAAAAGAAAGTTTTGGAGACAAAAGTATTAAACAATTAAAAGGCAATATAGAGTTTAAAGATGTAACATTTAGTTATGATGACAATAAAAACATTTTAAATAATATGAACTTTATAATCAATGAAAATGAAAAAGTGGCATTTGTTGGAAAAAGTGGTGCCGGCAAGACAACAATATTTAATTTAATAAATAAGTTATACTCTTGTAATGAAGGAGAAATACTTTTAGATAATATTAATATTAATAATTTATCGCGTGATACAATAAGAAATAATATTTCAGTAATAACTCAAAACCCTTATATATTTAATTTTTCAATAAAAGAAAACTTATTAATTTCAAACGATAGAGCTTCTATGAAAGACATAAGAGAAGCATGTAAATTAGCTTATATAGATGAATATATAATGAGCCTTCCAGATAAATATGATACCATGCTTGGTGAAAATGGTGTAATATTATCAGGTGGTCAAAAACAACGTATTGCTATTGCAAGAGCCCTTATTAAAAAAAGTAGTATTATTCTATTTGATGAAGCAACTTCTGCTTTAGATAACGAGACACAAAAAGAAATAAAAATAGCGATCGATAATTTAAAAGGTCAACATACTATTCTTATAGTTGCTCATAGGTTATCTACTATAATTGATGCCGACAGGATATTCGTTATTGATAATGGAAAAGTAGTAAATGTTGGAAGACACAAACAACTATTAAAAGAATCTCAAGTATATAAATCTTTATATGAAAAAGAATTAGACAATGAAGACCAAAATGAATCTCAATAAATAAAGAACTAATCATATGATTAGTTCTTTATTATTAATCATCATAAACGTGTAGTTTTCTTTTTTTCTTTAAAATAATAGAATTTTCATCATTGTTTATAGATAATTCAGTGATGCCATTTCCTAATTTGCACGCTATTTCAACATTTTTACATTTATCAATGGTAGCATCTATTATTTCCCTATAGCATTTAGGGACAATTGATTTTGGTATTTTAGTTTCCAATAGTGCATTTGGTAGTTCATTATAACCTAAATGTTTTAAATGACCAGAACAACTATATACAGCTGTATCGTTACTAGGCTTATAACTAAAATCAGTCCAATAATTTCCAAAAGCAAACACTAGATATGTATCAAATGTAGATATGGATATTATTTGAAAAGGATTAAGTTCTTCATAAACAGGTGGTAAACTGTAAAACTTAGAATTTATAATATCTTTAGCTAACTCATTAAATTTTTTTTCATCAGTAATCAATAATTCTGGATGATACTTTCTACCAATTGCATAATCATCAATACAAAAACCATCATCATATTTGTTAATAATATAAATAGAACTATCATTAGCCATTTTACCAAGTCTGTAATTAATGTACTCAATAATTTTAACAAGTTGGCACTGCTTTTTTATTATATTAAAGCAAATTCTATTAGCCCTATCAAAGCTCTTCTTTCCGGGTCTTTTAAAGTCAAATTCATCAATATAAGAATATAATTCAAAAGAATTATCGTCTAGAACGTGAATATATGATTTTAATTCATCAAGCTTTTTTTGATTCTCTAAATATGCCTCTCTTAGTCCAAATAATATTTGAGCATACGTATAATGATTTTTACTCATATAAACCTCCCTAATACTTCAAAATATTATACACCAATTATTTTTTGTTTACAATTAAAAAAATTTATTTTAAATATAAATATTTGCAAATAAAAAAATCAATCTTCAAATTGATTTTTTATTTATGCTAATTTTTCCTTACCTTTAGCAAATACTTTTTTAATTTCTTTTCTTAATAGGAATAATGCCACTACATTAGGTATAACAATTAGACCCACAGCAGTATCACATAATAAATCCCATACAACATCTATTGATAAAAATACTGCAACTACTGCTGGAATAGCATATGTCCACTTTAAAATACTTTTCCACTTTTCATTAGCAAAATATCCTAAAGCAGTCGTATATTCATAGAAAAATCCAATATATGTTGAATAACAGAATGTTACTAATACAAAGCATACAATATATTTACCTACTTGACCATATAATGTTTCAAATGCATATAGTATCATAGGTGCTCCGCCTTCACTAACAGCACTCCATGCTCCAGTTGTCATTACAAGTAATCCTGATATTGTACATACCATAAAACTAACAACAGCAACTTCAATCATTCCCCAAAGGCCTTGTGTGACTGGATCATTTGTAGTTGTTGCATGTACTGTAGTTGAAGTTCCAAGGCCAGCCTCATTAGCAAAAATTCCACGAGCTGCGCCCTTTGATATAGCAGTTGCTACCGTTGAACCTGCAAAGCCTCCAACTATTGGGGCAGGCATAAATGCATATTTAATTACCGTTGCAATAGCAGAAGGTAAATTAGCTATATTTGCAAATATTACTACTAAAGCAAGAACTATATATGTAATATACATAAATGGAACTAACTTTTCTAATGTTCGACTTACTCTTTTTAGTCCCCCCGCAATTACAAACAACGATAATACGCCAACAACAACTGCAATTGGCCATAAGCTAACATTAAACGTATCTACTATTGATGTTGCTATTGTGTTTATTTGAACAAATCCAGAATCGCACAATACATATATTAACAAAGTAATAGTATAGATTACTGCTAATACTTTGGCAATTTTTCCACCAATAGTCTTAATATAATACATTGGT
>JAEEGL017357442.1_pt1 | contig 13403 bp, 9 predicted proteins | sample 9134231 | NCBI WGS metagenome assembly JAEEGL01 (sample SAMN16246548, study PRJNA631951) | gut metagenome | biome: gut microbiome; feature: rumen; material: fiber-attached | host: Bos | place: Iran: Karaj | collected 2018-10 | reverse complement strand
GACTGCACGACGCAGAGGACGATCGTCAGGTAGCGCGTGATCTGCGCGAGCTGCTGGCGGCCGGACTCGCCTTCCTTCTTAAGCTTCTCGAGCGCGGGGATGACCGAGCCGAGCAGCTGGATGACGATCTGCGCCGAGATGTACGGCCAGATCGACAGGAAGCCGATCGCGCACTGCCCGAGCGCGCCGCCGGTGAACACCTCGAACCAGTCGAGCATGCCGCCGCCGGCGGACTGGCTCTTGAAGTCCGCTATGATGCGCTGCAGCGCCTGCCAGTCCACGCCGGGCGTCGGTATCTGCGACACCAGGCGGCACACGAAGACCAGACCGAGCGTGATCAAGATCTTCTTCCTCAGCTCAGGAACGCGGAACGCATTCGAGAAACCCTTCATCATTGCCATTTCTACTTTTCTCCTTCTTTGGTGAAATTGTTCTGTATATTATACCAAAATCAGCCGACTCTTTCAAGGTCTCGCCGGAGAGCCTTTTTCTTTAGCGCCTCGCGCTTGTCGTGAAGCTGCTTGCCGCGGCACACTCCGAGGTCCACCTTGATGCGTCCGTTCTTCAGGAACACCTTGAGCGGAATGAGCGTCAATCCCTTCGCCTCGGTCTTGAGCTGGAGTTCGCGCACCTCCTTCGCGTGGACGAGCAGCTTGCGCATCGACTTCGGCTCGTGGTTGAAGCGGTTGCCGAACTTGTACGCGGCGATGTCCGCCCCGACGAGCCACAGCTCCCCTCCCAGCACCGCTCCGTAGCTCCCCGCGAGCGAGACCGCCCCCTGGCGGACGGACTTCACCTCCGTCCCGGTCAGGACCACTCCGCACTCCACGGTCTCGAGCACGGCGTAGTCGTGCCTCGCCCTCCTGTTCTCGGCGAATACGGGATTGAACTTCCTGTCGGCCACGCGCGTCAGTCTGCGAACAGCGAATTCACGTTGACGTGCTTCTGGTTCCACTTCGTCTTGGCCTCTTCGGCCTTGGCGATGGCGTCGAAGTCAATCTCCGCGATCAGCTTGCCCTCCGCTACCTCCCTGAGTGCCACGTCGCACTTGTCCTCGTCGAGCGAGTCAAGCTTCACAAGCGGCTTCGCGCCGTTGATGAGCTCGCGCTCGCGCCTCGATATGAGGTTGATGAGCACGGGAACCGACGGTATCTTCTCGTGCGCCTTCTTCAAGAGTTCGTTATTCATCTTTTTCTTTCTTCCTTTTCCGATTGGAAGGTATATTATATCATATTATTTGACTTCGCGGTAGGCGTCAACCGCTTTTTTCCACGCGGCGGTGCCGCAGTACCCGCACGGCTTGAACTCCGGACAGAAGCCCCTGTACACGCATTCCGGCACGCAGCACGACGCGACTTCGGGCTCCTTCTCCGCGATGGCGTCCACGACCGCGCGCCACGCCGCGCGCGTCTCCGCGCTCGCCTGCCCGCAGAGGCGGCGGCGCGAGATGAACATCACCGCCTGCGCGTTCGCGAAGCACTCGTGCATCACCGGCGCGTCCTGTCGGTTCGCGTCGCGCACGACGCCGGTGCGGTCCGTGCGCTGGGTCGAGACGAAGTGCTCGATGCCGAATTTGTGGCGGACGAAGTGGACGGACACCCAGTACGGGAGGTCGATCCACTTCCAGTTGAAGCAGAGCTTCCGAATCGGCGAGTGTTCCGCGAGGAGGATGCGCTTCTTCCACTTGGCGCCCGGCTCCTTCGTGCCCTCGTCGAGGCGGATCGTCGTGCGGGCCGCGTCCGCGACCTCGCGCCACGTCCCCTTCACCTTCATGAACTTGACTTGCATATGCGGGAGATTATACCATATTCCGGGCGTGCGCGCTATCCTATGAAGCCAGCCTTCGCGAGGGACTCTTCCGTGAGCCCGGACTGGCCCGCGCGCCTCGAGACATACTTGCCCACGACGTCACCCTCGAGGTTCACGGAGTCTCCGACGCGACGCGAACCTATGGTGGTCCCGGCCGCAGTCGTCGGGATTACGTCCACGGCGAGCCAGTCCTCGCCGAGGCCGGAGATCGTGAGCGATACGCCGTCGATGGCGATGGAGCCCTTCAGCACCGACTGCGACGCGAGGACGCGTCCGCACCGGACCTTGAGCCTGAAGTCGCGTCCCTTCGGCTCCCTCGCGGCGACCGTCCCCCGGCAGTCAACGTGCCCCTGCACGATGTGCCCCCCCATCGCGTCGCCCGCACGGAGCGCGCGCTCGAGGTTCACCTTCGCACCCGGCGCGAGCCCTCCGAGGCCCGTGCGCGCCTCCGTCTCGCGGAGGACGTCCGCCGTGAAGCGCGAGCCTTCGCAACGCACGACGGTGAGGCACGCGCCGTTCACGGCGACGGACTCGCCCGCCTCGAGCGGCCTCGCCCACGGCTCGTCGGCCTCGACCTCAAGCACGAGTCCCGTCCCTCGCGAGACGCGCCTGACCGTGCCTATCCGCTGTATGAGTCCAGTAAACATATCAATTGTCCGTTTCTGTTCTCATGTCATTGTCCATTTTAAAGTATCTACACGACTCTAAGAAGAAGTCACGCGGGCTGCCCTGCGTCAGGTGCGGTATGGGCCAAGGAAAGCCTCCTCGAAGTCGTAGCCGCCGACAAAGCTCTCGGGCGTGTCGCCATCTTCCCTGCCGACGCGGTGGAACTCGGCAAGGTTGAACATCATCTCGCCGATGTCCTCGCAGGACTTCAGCCCCCATTCCGTAAGCACGCGGTACGCGAGCGGACCGAACTGGTCAAGCGCCGTCTCGCGGAACTCGTCCATGATTTCCTCCGCCGTAATATGCCGTCTCTCCTTGCCGAGGTAGCAAACAACGTCCATCAACAGCGCATAGGCACGTCCGTCGTAGCGGTCGTCCTTCGCCAATATGTCCTCGAACTTGTCGGACTCGTAATCTATGTCTTCCATGTTCCTTCCCCTGTGCAACTTCAAATAATCTACCGCTTATTATACCATGCGGCGTCGGGAAGTGTCAACCGCTCATTCCTCCGTCACCTCGATGGCGACGGATGCGGCGTCGCCAGCGGCGGTCGCACAGGTGAGGATGTGAGATCCGGGCTTCATCGCGACGGCAAAAGGCGCGCGTCCGACGGACTCGCCGACTGGAGCGCCGTCCACGAACCACCAGAGCCGTGCGTCAGGCGCGACCTCGCCCACCTGGCATGCCACGCGTTGGTCGAGCGCACCCGGCACTATCCTGAACTTCGCCCCCTCCTCCGGCCTCACAAGCGTAAGCGCCGGGCCCGTCTCCTCCACAAGGCGTCCGTCGGGACCACGCCTATGCACGGTACAAAGCGCGGGAGAGCTGCGCCCGCGCACGGCGAGGCCCTCGTCGGTCTCCGGGCAGTCAGGCGAGGCGGGCAGCCCCGTCCTACGGCAGACGCGCCGCCTGACAACGCCATCAGGCTCACGGAACCAGGGGCCGTTCCCGCCGGGATACAGCGAGCGCGCTATGCCCCATGCGACAGGCGCGGCGGCACGCGCCCCGACGAGCGTCCTGTCGCCGAAGCCGCCGGTCTTGTGCCCGCACCACACGCCGACGACATACTCGGGATTCCACAGCACCGTCCATGCGTCGCGGTACGCGCTCGACGTCCCCGTCTTCCACGCGAAGCGCGGCGACACGACGTCTGCGACGTGCCCGAGCGCCGTCTGCGAACGCTCGCTGCCGGACAGGATGTCTGACACGAGGTACGCCGTCGGGGGAGAGAAGAGGTCCCCTCCGCCGCGCGCAAGCAAGGCATAGCCGCGAACCAGCTCTATGAGCGACACCTCGACATTGCCTACTGCCATGCCGAGCCCGTATTCACCAACGGACTCCCCGATGCGCGAGAACCCAAGCGATCGCAGAGTCTCCGCAAACGTCTCCACGCCCATGTCCTCGAGAAGCCTCACAAACGGGACGTTCAGCGAAAGTACGAGAGCGTCGCGAACCGAGACGGGTCCCCTGTAGCGTCCGTCGAAGTTCGCGGGACGGTATCCCCTGAACGTCACGGGCGCGTCGAGGAGCCGCGTGTCAGGCGTGACGAGCCCGCGCTCCATGGCGGAGGCGACAAGGAACGGCTTTAGCGTCGAGCCTGCCGGACGCGGCGACGTCGCCGTGTTGACCTGTCCGTCCTTCGCGTCGAAGTAGTCGCCGCTAACCGCCATCGCGACGACATCGCCAGTTGCGGCGCGGACGACCACCGCTGCCGAAGAGTACCTGCCCTTCTCCGCCGCCGTCCCGACCGCATGTTCGCACACAGCCTGTACGTCCGCGTCGAGCGTCGTCGTGTAGTCGCCGCAGCGGGACGCACCGGCGCCGATCGTCGAGAGATACCAGTCGCAGAAGTGCGGCGCGGCGAATGGACGCGGCGAGCGGCGGACCTCCGGCACAACGCCGCGTGCGCCCTCGACCTGCGCCTCCGTCGCATACCCGAGCTCGCACATCCTGCCAAGGACATAGTCGCGCCGCTTGAACGCCGCCTCGCGGCGGGCCGCGCTGCCCCAGCGGTCGGGACGGTAGCGCGTCGGCGCCTGCACCATGCCCGCGAGCATCGCCGCCTCGCCGAGCCCGAGGTCCTTGGCGCCCTTCCCGAACCATCCCTGCGCGGCGGATTCGATTCCGACGAGGTTGGAACCGAACGGGGCGCGGTTCAGGTACTGCGAGACGATCCACGTCTTGGACTTGGCGCGCTCCATCTTGAGCGCCATGACGGCCTCCTTCCACTTCCACCAGAACGTCTTCGGATGAGGCGCGATGAGCCGTACCGCCTGCATCGTGATAGTCGATGCGCCGGATATGCGGCGGCGGCACGTGACGTTCTGCCACGCCGCGCGCAGGATGCTGAGGGGCCTCACGCCGTGGTGGGTCCAGAACGTCCCGTCCTCGGACGCCACGAGCGCCTTGACTATCCAGTCGTCGGGCGAGGCCACGTAGTAGGGACGGCAATCGACGTCCCCTGGTCCAAGCGAGACGCGCAGGACGTTCCCCGCTGCGTCGCGAAGGACCGCTCCTCCCGGATAGTCGCCGGACCCGGCGTCCGTCCAGTCGATCCAAACCCACGACGCGACGAGGAACGCAACCACTGCGACGGCGACCAGTCCAACGGCCAGAGCAAGTCTCTTTAGTCGTCTCTTCATGGAAGTGGGGACAGTCCCCGGTTGGGTCTGGTCGTTGGCCAGGCCAAGCTCAGTGCCGAACTTTGATGCGGGACGGGGCACGGCGGGCGTGGAGAGCGGGATGGTACATCGCCTCGACGCTCGGACCGGGCAGGACGTAGTCGCCTGCCGAGACGACGCGCAGCGGATAGCGGAACGTAGCGACCTCGCCCTTCGCAAGCGTGAACTTTGTGGAGAACACGAGCATCCTGTCGTCCCTCGCGTCGCTGCGCATCACCCACGAATGGGCAGTGCCGGTGGAGATGTCCGCATGGGCGAACTCGAAGCAGGCGGGGAAGAGGTCCTCGATGACGAGGTCGGAAAGTTCCCTCGTGTCGGTGGCCTTGATCGACAGCTCCACGATGACAAGCTCGCCCCTGACGAGTCCGTTGACGTCCGCCTCGCCGCCCTCCGGCGTCAGGTAGCGCCGCGCGATGGAGATTCCGCTCGACTCGTCCCTGACCTCCTCCGGCTTCGGGAGCGTAAGCTTGCGCCACGACACGAACTTCTCGCCGGCCTTCGCGGGATTGTGGCGGAAGTACTCGCCGACGGCCAGAAGCGCGTGCGCGTTGTCGCCAGTAGTCCCCCAGCAGAAACGCGCCCGGTCACGGCGAGAGTTGAGGTACTCGACAAGCGGCAGTATGCGCCTGTCCGCTGGATCGCACTCGAGGAGCGCGAGGACGGCGAACGTCGCCTCCTTCACGGACGATGGCGCGACGGCGGAGGCGAGCAGCGACTCTGCGCGCTGCCTGTCGTGCGTCGCCGCGAAGGCCCGCGCCAGGCGCGCCCTGGAGAGCAGTGTCAGGTTCGTAGCCGCGTCGTAGAGGCGGAGCATCCTGTCCTTCTCGGGACGCCCCGCGAGCGCGAGGGTGTGGCATGCGTAGGCGGACACTGCGTCGTTCGTGCTCATCGCCCACTTGCCGAGGAACCGCATCACGCGATCCTTTGCGGAACGGTTGAGACTGTATCCACACCTCTCCGCCTCGACGAGGAAGTGCGCCGCGTAGAGCGACACCTCTCTGTCCCACGGGGCGTAGTTGCAGTCCGGCCACATCACGAAGTCGTTGGAGCGCACCATCGACTCAACGCGGCGCACGCCGGCCCGGACGACGTCCGCGCCGACCGGCGACACTGTCGCAAGGGAACCTCCGGCGGCGATGAGCGGGAACATGCGCGAGGTGGTCTGCTCAAGGCATCCGTGCGGATATTCCGCAAGCCACCTCAGCGCGGACTCATACTCTCCGAGCGGAGAATCGTACTCCTTCTCCCAGTACTTCTCGAACGGGTTCTCGGCTTTCGGTTTTGCGGCCTTGGAAGTCCGCCTTTCCACGCCAGCCGTCTCGACCCACGCGACTGCGGGGCGGATCGGCAGGTGGATAGTCTCGACATGCGTCTCGCCCATGCCGCGCACACGATAAACGATGTCGAGCTCTCCAGGTTCCTTTGGTGCCGCAATCCGCGCGACGATGTTTGTGTGTCCGTCTTTCTCAAGCGAGAAAACGGAAGCAAATGACACATTCTTCCCTCCGACGGAGATCGAGTACCCCATCTTGGCCGTCTCGCCGCTTTTGTTGTAGATCGGCAGCGTCGCCTCGAAGACATCTCCCGGCGCGACAAACCGCGGCGCATCCGGCATCATGACAATCTTCGGCGTGACCTTCGTCTGAATCGCGGCAGCGCCGGACGCGGAAGCGCTCCACGCTACGGCGGTGACGCGCACCTCGCCGACGAACTCACCGAGGCTGAACGTGTAGTCCGCCTTGCCGTCCGCGCCAAGCTCAAGGCGCCCGCTCCAGAGCGCAAGCGGCTTGAACCGCCGCGTAGGAACGGGGCTGACCCTGCCCAGCATCTCCGCGCCCTCGCCGCCGCCGGTCTTCACGCCGCTCGCGCGGAGCGCATCGGACCCGAGCACGGGAAGGACGCGGTGGTAGAGGTCGTAGAGCGGATGCTGCGCCTCGCGTGGCGAGGCAAAGTATGCGACCGGATCTGGCGTCTGCTCGTCCGTGAGGATGTTGATGCCCTCGTCAACGACCGTGACGAGCGCTGCCGTCGCGCCAGGAGCCTCGATCGCGACGTGCGCCGTGGCGCCGCCGGAGGTCGGGAACGAAACCTTCGCCTCGGACACCTTCAGCTGGACCTCCTCTTCCGCCGGGCGCACGCATATGGTCGTCCTGCCGTGGGCGCGGGCCGCGAGGTGCTTCGCGTTCGCCTCGACGCTCTGGACTACGGACACGAACACGTCGAGGTTCGGCGCGTTCTCCGCCGTCACGGGGCGGAGCACTATCTCGCACGTCGCATTGGTGAGGGAGAGGATGTCCGTGTAGGCGTCCTTCTCGCGCAAGACCGAGACGAGCGCCGCACCCGCGAACGGAGAGCGCACCCTGATGCGCGGCGTCTCGCCGACGCGGTAGAACGGCTTGTCAGGCGTGAGCGCGACGGCAGTCGGGTCGGAGAGCGGAGCGCGGACGGTCCTGTCGCCCCAGTCGCTCAGGTAGAACGTCTTTGCAAAGCTAACGCCCGACGCGGGATCCGTGACAGTGAGCGCATAGTCGCCGCAGTCGTCAACGGGAAGCTCGATCGTCGCATCCCCCTCGGACGGGACGGACACCGGGATGTCAGCCGCGATGGTCTTCCTTACGCGCGTGGAGTCCCAAGTCTCCCATCCGTTCGGCTGCGTGCGGTACGAATAGACAGTGTCGATCCTCTCCAGCGTCGCCTTTAGCGAGCGTGGATCGGCAATGCGCTTGCCGTCGTGCCCCACGCATGCGATGCGGAAGCGTGGACGGACCCCGCGCTCTATTCTCGACCATGCAGGCACGTCGGAGCCGATATAGAACGGGTAGTAGTGGAGTATGCACGTCGCACGCGCGGTGGCGGGACGTCCGCCGTCCTCGAATACGGTGCCCTGCGCCGTGGCGCGCACCGCAGCCCTCGGGAGGCCGCAATCCGACCAGAGCGGGGCCGCGAAGCGATGCGCGCCCGCGCGGTCGAGGGAAGCCTTGTCCAGCCTGCGGAAGGACGGCTTGAGGGCGAGGTCGTCGTTGCCGAAGCTCCAGTCCTTCCAGCCAGGCGGCGCGAACGGGGCATCCTCGAACACGACCGCGCCCTCGCACGAGAGCGCGTGGGCGGCTCCGCCGAAGAGGTGCTCGGCGGACACGGTGAAGGCGAAATTCGACGGATGGGCGGACTCCTCGGCGGCGACGCGCACGCGGATCTGCGGCGGCGCGAATTCCTCCACCTTTACAGTGCGGACGCCGATGACGCGCCCATTCTTGCCGGGAATCTTCGCCTGGACGGTCCACATGCCGCTCGGCTGGTCCGCCGGGACGGAGAAGCCCGCATGGAACGCCAATCCCTCGGCGTCGGTGGTGCGCGTGACGGACGACAGCACGTCGCCCTTGGGGCTCAGCACGCGAAGCTCGACGGGCATGGGCGACGGCGCACGGCGAAGTCCGTTCCTAACGAGCGCGTGAAGCATGATCGGCTCGCCGTGGCGGTATATGCCACGATCGGTCCAGATGTGCGCCTCAACCTCCTCGGCGGAGAGGAAGTCCCGGCGTCCGCCGTCCTCGTCCGTCTCGTCCACCTCCATCGAGTCCCGGAGCGCGAGGAACGTGGAATCGTCGCCGGAGGCGGACTCCACCACTACCGCGAACGGCTCGCCCTTCGCGACGCGCTGCGGACGGCACCATCCGTTCTCGTCCGTCACGCCCTCCAGCACCTTGATGTTCGCCGTCGAATACACCGTGACCTGCGCGCCGTCGACGGGGACGCCCTTCATGAGCGACGTCACCCAGACGCCCGGGGAGTCGGTGCCGTTCATCCTCACTGAAAGCCCGAGGTCTGAGAGGCACACGAGGCGATAGCGGTTGGGGTTCTGCTTGTCCTTGTCCACCCACCAGCCTTCAGCCTGGGGCCTGTCGGCGCTCCTGACGGTCACGAGGTAGATTCCGTTCGCGCTCCCTCCGTCCGCGACCTTTACGCCGAATGCCACGGTTTCCTTCTCGTCCGGGCGGTTAGCGCAGGGGAGCTTATGCTCCTCGACCTCGCCTGCAAGCTCCTCGGTCTCCTCGCCGTCCGCGCCAGAGTCCCACGAATAGCGCCTGTACTCGTGCTCCTCGCGGGCGAGGAGCTGGACGATGTTCCTCGGTTCTACGCGGCATATGCGGGCAAGGACGTTCGTGACGTTCATCGCCTCGATGCCAATCGCCCTCGCCCCGCCGGGCGGGAGGTAGCGTCCGCCAGACGCAAACCTCACGTACGGCAGCGGCTTCTCCTTGACTTTAGGCTTGGTCTCCGCCTCGGCGGACTCGTCCTTCTTCTCCTCCTTCGACGCGGCGCGAGCGACCTCGTTGGAGGCGGCGGCCTTCGCGGCGGCGGCGATCTCTGCCTTTGCGAGCTCGTCCATCTGGGCCTTGCTCAGGTTCCTGTACACGCTTCCGCCATGTTCGGCCTCGAAAGCGCGGACCTTCCGGCAGACCCAGGCGAGCGACGATGCGGTCGCCACAAGGGCAACCACGAGGGCGGCGAACGACGCCGCGACGACGATTTTCTTCTTGTTCATATCACCCCATACTCGCCACAGAGGCGAAAATCTTACACGGAAATTTTCACCTTGGCGAGAAGCGACTCCCATTCGTCAAGTATCCGGTCGCGCGAATAGCGTTCCTCGCAGAAACGGCGGGCATTCTCGCCGAGGCGGCGGCACAGGGCCTCGTCGGACATTAGGCGCGCAAGCGCGGCGGCATACGCCTCGACGGTCGGCGCGGCGACAAGACCCGTCTCGCCGTCGTGCACCATGTCCCTGACGCCCGGGAGCGAATCTACCGCGACGACAGGCAGGCGATACCTCATACCCTCGACCATCGCGAGCGGGAAACCCTCGAGGAGGGACGGATACGCCATGAACGCGGAAGACGCATACACGGACGGAAGGTCGCTCGTGAACTCGAAGAACCTGACGCGACCCTCCTTCAACAACCCGCCGGCGGCGGCCTTGCACTTCTCGCCGTATTTCGGCACGGCCTTGCCGTAGAGGTGAAGCTCCCATCCCGGGAATTCCGCCGCCATCCGCGCGAACGCCCTGACGAGAAGGAGCTGGTTCTTGCTTTTGTTTATCGCCGCCGGATACAGTATGACCTTTGACGCCCCCTTTTCGGACGGAGGCTCGCGCACGTCTGCCCAGTTTCCGATGACGACGATCCGCTCCGGATCGACGAACGGCCTCAGACTCTCGGCATATCCCGCGATCTGCAGCTGCACGACGTCGGCGAGGCCCAGCGCCTTCCTGAGCCGCCGATTGCGGATCGGGTGCTTCCACTTGAAGAATCCCCGGGGATACACGAGAAGCTCGACAATGGTCTTAGTCGGCGGACGTACCTTGCCTCCGCACGTCAGGTCGAGTATCTCGTTCGGACCCGCCGCGATGCAGACGTCGTAGGAAGACACGAAATCCCTAAGCGCCGCGCGGTCGCGGTGCTCGATGGCGACGCCGGAGCCGACGGGGAACGAAAAGGCCACCTCGTCCGGCCCAGTCACGATCGTCGTGTCGTACCCACGGCGGCACAGCCCGTCCGCGAGAGAGCATATCGCCTTGTCCGCACCCCTTCCTGTCGCGAGGTTGTCCTTGTAGAGAACGATTCTCATAGGTGGGCTCCCATGATGGTTCAGATGGCGTCTATCGAATCGGAAAGCCTGCGATATTCCGTCTTGCCTATGATCGCGTCAAGCTTGCCGCTGTCCATCGCGATGTTTCCCATTTCGACGCGCCTTGCCGATTCTGGGAACGGAACCGACACCCATGTCGCCCCGGTGCGGGCGCAGATCATCTCGGCGACCTCGCGGAGCGTATATTCGTGTCCGCCTACGTTGTAGACTCCGCTCGGAACCGATGCGTCGATGCAGCGCGCGGCGATCTCGCACACGTCGTCTATGGACGTATACGTCTTGCGGCACGAGCCGTCGCCGTACACCGTTATCGGCTTCCCCTCCCTGACGTTCGACATGAAGAACCCGATCGTGCCGTAGGAGTATCCTGAATCCGAGACGTCGCCGAACGGGACGCAGATGCGAAGGACGACGTACGGAACGCCGAACCTGTCGTGGTAGGCCGACAGCAGCTCCTCGCAGGCGACCTTGCTCGCGGCGTACACCGAACGCGAACGGCGGAGGGAAGACTCGTCAACGGCGCATCCGCCGTCATAGACAAGCCGTGAGGACGGGAAGATCAGCCGCGGCGCATCCTCGCCAGACTCCTCGAGCCTGCGCAGCAGAGCGGCAAGCCCGCCGATGTTGACCCTCAGGAAGGTCTCGGCCTCGCGGAAGCTCCTCTCGACGCCGGAAAGTCCCGCGAGGAAGAATATCGCCACGTATTCCTGCGGCATGAACCGCGACCAGAACCCGGGATCGCAGATGTCGCACGTTTTGTAGCGCACGGACTCGATCCTGGATTCCGGCTGGACGTCAAATGCGTCAACGGACATCCCGAGCCCCAGGAGGTGGCGCGAGAGATGGCGGCCTATGTAGCCGTTCGCCCCTAATATGGCGATCTTTGCGGATTTTGGCATCATGTCGTCTTCTGCATGTCGCATAGCCTGCGGTAAACCCCGCCCTTCGCGTACAGCTCGTCGTGCGTGCCGCGCTCGACGATCGCCCCGTGGTCCATGACGAGTATGAGGTCGGCGTTGCGTATCGTCGAGAGCCGGTGGGCGATCGCGAAAGTCGTGCGGCTCTCCATGAGCTTCGTCAGCGCATCCTGGACGATCCGCTCGGTCACGGTGTCGAGCGCGCTCGTCGCCTCGTCGAGGACGAGTATCGGCGGATTCCTCAGGATGGCGCGGGCGATGCAGATGCGCTGGCGTTCGCCGCCCGAGAGCGCGAACCCCTTCTCGCCGACGACGCGCGAATAGCCCTCGGGCTGGGCCATGATGAACTCGTGGGCGTTCGCCATCTTCGCGGCGGCGACGACCTCCTCGTGCGTCGCGTCCGGCGTGCCGTAGCGTATGTTCTCCTCGATCGTGTCGTTGAACAGGATCGTCTCCTGCGCGACCGCGCCGACAAGGGACCGAAGATCGGATATGCGCATGTCGCGAAGGTCCACGCCGTCCATCGTGACGCGCCCCTCGGTCGGATCGAAGAACCGCGCGAGGAGGTTGGAGAGCGTTGACTTGCCGCTTCCCGTACCGCCGACGACGGCGACGACCTTGCCGCGCGGGACCTCGAACGTCACATGCGACACGGCGTCGGCATCGGCCGTGCCGTAACGGAACGACACGTCCTCGAAGGCCATCTTGGAGTCGAACGTCTTCTTGGACACGGCGTCCGGCCTCTCGGGAAGCTCGGCGTGCACGTCAAGGAGCGAGTAGATTCGGTTCAACGCCGCCATAGACGTCTCGATCTGCATCTGGAGCTTCGAGAGCTGCTTGACGGGCTTGTAGATGATGAGCAGCGGCGCGAGCATCGGCACGACGTCGGATATCTTGATGTCAACCAGGAAGCACCAGACGAGGAATCCGCAGATGAGGAAGATGCCCACCGTCTCGACCGTCGGCCCGACCATGAGGCTTATCCTGAGGCCCCGCATCGTGGACTTGAGGAGGTAGTTGTTCGTCGATTCGTAGCGCCTGCTCTCGAGATCCTCGGTGTTATAGCTCTTGACGACCTTGATGCACGTCATGACCTCGATGATCTTCGAGCCGACCATGGAGCCGCGCTCCATCGACCGGCGAGCCCATTTCTTGACCCGCTTGCCGAGCGACTGAATCGGAATCACGAAGAGCGGAAATCCGATGAAGATGAGGCACAGCGTCGGAAGCATGTGGTTCGTGACGGCGAACCAGATGATGAAGCCTATCGAGACGAGTATCTCGAACGGGGCCATCGCGACCTCGGAGAGAACCGTAGAGAGGATGATCTGTATCTGCTGGGGGTCGGACGCCATCCGCGTCATGACCTGCCCGACGTCAACCCGCCCGAAGAACTCGAGCCCCTGCCGCTCCACATGGTCGAAGAGTTCCTGCCTTATGTCCGCGACAGCATGGGCCCCGGACCAGCTGAGGCAATAGTGGTTGAGGTACATCAGGACAAGACGCGCGAGGGCTACGGCCGGGATCACGACCAGCACGATGACGAGAAGCGCCCCCGCCATTCCTCCGGTCTCGGTCTGGATCGCGATGCCGAGCTTCGACGCCCACTTCTCGACCGTCGGATACCAGCTCGGCAGCTTTGAATTCTTCTCGATCTGCTTCTCTAACGCATTCTTCGCGGTCT
>JAEEGL013939251.1_pt1 | contig 13403 bp, 5 predicted proteins | sample 9134231 | NCBI WGS metagenome assembly JAEEGL01 (sample SAMN16246548, study PRJNA631951) | gut metagenome | biome: gut microbiome; feature: rumen; material: fiber-attached | host: Bos | place: Iran: Karaj | collected 2018-10 | reverse complement strand
TGCGTGGCATGCTTCGTGGTGCCGTAGTCCCCCATCACGTAGGGGCTGGCCTGCAGGGCTGCCCACTCCGTCTGCTGGTCGGCGGTCAGCGTACCAGCGGTGATGGCTGCCTTCACACGGGCAAAATCTGCTTTGCTGTAGAGGGCACATGGGTGATTATAGGTCAGCGTCACCTCTGGCACAGGCTTGTAGCCCGAGAGGTCTATCGTGCCAGACTCGTTCTTCTGGCAGGCGGTGGTTGCGCACATTGCGCAACTCACGAGACCTGCAATCAGTATATTCTTGAAACTTTTCATAATCTTATCGTTATTTCGTTATTTCGATATTTCGATGTTTCGATATTTCGATATTTCGAACTTATTTAATCACCTCGTAAGTCAGTCCGTCCACATCCGTCACGTACTTCTTCACGTCGTTGACGCTCTTGAACGTCTGGAACCAGTAGAGGTTGTACGTTATCTGATGGTCGATGGTCTTGATATCAGCATACTTCAGCTGGAAGGTGTTGAATGAGATGCTCTCATTCGTCAGAGCCAAGCAACCCGTTCCAAAGGTCAGCGTAGACAGGTCGTAGATGAACACATGACTACCATCAGAACACTTCAGGTCACCCGTGTATTTGTTATTACCATTACCCAAGGCCTTGAAGTCGGCACCGCTCTCAGACTTACCGACCACGTCGAAGTTCAGGTTACGAGACGTTACGCCGTCGGCTTTGTAGAGGTCTTTCACATCGTCGAGCTTGATGGCGATGATGGGATAGTTGCCGGCATGCAGGGTAGCTGGGGTATCCCACCAGCGGATATCAGCACGCTGGTTGGTAGCGTTCTGCTTGTAGGTGGTGATGGTGATGTAGCCATCGTGCCACTCGTGGCTGGAGCTGGTGCCATTGCCACTCTGTTTGGCGTTATAGACGCTGTAGTGATCCTTATTATGGAACGTCTCACGCAACAGACCTGCGGGGATGTTGAGCTTGATGCTGCTCTTATTGCCTGTTTCAGGACAGGTAGCGGTGATGGTCACCTCGCCGAAGCCCTTGAAGCTGACATAACCACCCTCTACGGTAGCGATGGTCTCGTTGCTCGATGACCACTCGATGAGGCTCTTCGTGCTCTCTGCCGGTACGGTAGTATAGCTGAGCTGTGTGCCCTGCTCGTTGAGTGCGAAGGCATAGCCGTTATCTGCCGAGTAGGTCTGGTCGAGAGTGATATCCTGAGGCTGTACCTTACGCATGATGGTGACGTCGATAGAGGCAGAAACACCTGAACCGTCCATAGCCTTAGCGGTGATGGTAACCGTCTTTGTAATGGCCGTACCACCCGTGCTGACACCCGTCACCACACCCTTGCTGTCGACGGTGGCGACAGAAGCGTCGCTCGTCGACCACTCCAGCGTGCGGTAAGTGGTGGCCTCCGGCTGCAGCTCATAGCTGATGGTCGTCTGTTCGCCCTCATAGACCTCTGTCTTTGTGGCCGACAGCGTGATGGCCGTAGCCTTCTGCAGGTGGGCAGCCACCTTGACCTTCAGCGTGCTCAGCACGCCAGAGCCGGCATACATTCCCGCAGGAGCAGCCGTAATGATGGTATATCCCAGTCCCTTCTCGCTCAGTGCCTCCACCTTGCCATTGTTGACGGTAGCCACGGTAGCATCAGAGGTAGACCACACCACATTATTATAGGTAGCGTCGGCAGGTTCCAGCGTACAGCCTAACTGTACACTCTCGCCCACAATCAGCGGCAGCACGTCGGCGCCGGTATTGTCTTGATAAACCAGTTTCTGCTGTTCAGCAGGCAGCTGCATCGTGATAGCGCTGGGACAGGTAGCCGATGTCACGCTGGGTATGCGCTCGTCATCCTTGGAGCAAGCCACCAAGGCGCAGACCATCAAACCAGCTGCAAATATTTTATTTATCTTGTTCATAGTTTTTTTCGTTATTTCGTTATTTCGTTATTCCAATATTCCGAGATTTCGATATTCCGATATTCCGAGATTTCGATATTCCGATATTTCGAGATTTCGATGCTTCGAGATTACTCCCATCCGGGGTTCTGTCCCAGGTTCGGATTCAGCTGGCGCTGATCTTGCGGCAGGGGGTAAAGGTAGTTCTTCTGACCCCATGTGCGACCACCGTACATCAGGATACAGCCGTCACTGTTCAACGAACGCGACTGGCCAGCCCAGTTGCTCTCAAACCACGTGCCGGTAATTTTCACACCTAACTGGTCCTGTGGCATCTCCGTCTCGGCGGTCTTCCATCGCTTCAGGTCATCGATGCGGAAACCTTCGAGGAAGAGCTCTACGGTGCGCTCGCGACGGATCTCATCACGCATCGACAGGCCGTTGGCAGTAACAAAGGCATTCGAGAGTTTGGGCATGCTGGGGTTGACGCGCTGGCGAACCAGGTTCAGCGACAGGTCCAGATCAGTATCGGTGATGCTCTCATTCAACTCGTAGGCAGCCTCAGCATAGTTCAGCAGCACCTCGGCATAGCGGATGACGGGATAGTCCATCGACTCGTAGTAGTCCTGTACCTCGCACTCCACACCCCACTTCTGGCTCTGGTAGCCAGAGTTGCTGCGGGCGTTAGTCGTCAGACAGCTGTTCAGGTCGTCGTCTGTCCATGAGGTACGCCACTTACCGTCATTGTTCCAGTATTGCTCGCCGTGCGAGAGCATGGTGTTGTCCATGCGGGCATCTCGGTTCTGGAATTCGCTGGCAGCCTGAGTGTAGCCCTGGAACAGCGGACTCTTTTCAACGGGCAGACCGTCGGTACACAGATACATATTCGCCATCTTACGGGTGATGTAGCACACATTGGCCATCATGGCATGGGTGACGTTGAGCGTCATCCGGTCGGTCTCGCGATGGCGGTGCGAGAAGATATACTCTGTATTGTCCTTCTTCAGCAGACCAACGGGGTTGTCCTGCACATCCTCGAGGCAGAACATATAGCGATAGCTCTGGTTGATGCTGCTGATGCCGCTGTTGACCAGTCCGGCGTTGTAGAACAGCGAGTAGTGCTTATTTTCGATCACCTGCTTGGCAGCGTTCTTGGCAATGGTCAGCAGCGCTGTCGCGCGTGTACTATTATTATTGTGGAACTTCTGCCAGGTGCCTTCGTACAGAGCCACACGACTCAGCAGGGCGTAGGCGGCATCCTTGCACAGGCGACCAGCCTCTGAGGCCGTCTCCGGCAGCAGCTCTGTAGCCTTCTGCAGGTCGCTGACACACTGGTCGATGACTTGGCCGCGGTCGTTGCGCGAGCCATAGAGCTGGCCATTGTCGATATCCAGCGGCTCGGTCAGTAGCTGTGCGTTGCCATATATCTGCACCAGTTCGAAGTGCAGGTAGGCACGGAACCAGTAAGCCTCGCCCATCGGTGTGGCGATGGCTGCCTGGTTGCCGAACGAGGCGGCGTTCTGCAACAGCAGATTAGTATAGTATATGCGCTTGTATAGCGAGCCGAAGTTGCCATCCTTCTCGGGAATGGCGTTCGTTCCCTGGCTATAGGTGTTGACGCTGGATGTGCAGATGAGGTCTGAGCGGTAGTCTGAGTGTACACCGTCTGACACACCGTTCTGGTAGTCGGTGCCACTGCCCAGGTCACGCGTCCAGCCATAGAACTGGTTGGCAAAGAGCTGGAAGTTCTCTGCCTTGTTCCATACCAGGTTGTCACCCATTGAGTCCTTCGGATCGAGGTTCATGCAGGAAGTCATCAGCGATGCTGCCACAATGCATAATGCATAATGCTTAATGCATAATTGGCTGCGCATTGCTTTTACCTTATTATATATATAATTCATTGTTTTCATATCTTTCATTCTATTATTATGAATTATGCATTATTAATTATGCATTAAAAAGTGACGTTCAGTCCGAAGGTGTAGTTGCGCGTGAAGGGGTAGAGTGAAGTACCGCTGGTGGCAATCTTCGACTCGGGGTCCCATCCGTCGCTGATCTTCGTAGTCTCCCAGAGGTCGGCACCTGTGAAGTAGACGCGCAGGCTGTCAACAATGCGCAGCGGCTTGAGCAGATTCTTCGGGAAGGTATAGCCGACGGTGACATTCTTCAGGCGCAGGTAGCGGCCGTCTTGTGCCGTCAGACTGGAAGCCTGATAGTTATATTGGTTGATGTTCGAGTCGTTGGTATACGGAGCATAGTAGGCATCGGGATTGTCGACGCTCCAGGTATTGCCTATCGACGACTTGAGGTTGTTCATGTACAGTCCGCGGTAGGGAACCACCCAGTTGGTGCTGTTGCCGCGATAGATGAAGCGGTTGGCAGCACCCTGGAAGACCACGTTCACGTCGAAGCCCTTCCATGAGGCACCGAAGTTGAACGAGTAGCTTACCTCGGGTTCGCTGCTGCCCAGATAGATCAGGTCGTTCTCGTCCAGCTTGCCGTCACCGTTCTCGTCGCAGTACATATTGTCACCCACGCGCAGGTTCGAAGGCATGCCGATGCCGTTGTTCTCGAAGTAGAGGGCCTTGTAGGCTGCCAACTGTTCCTCGTTCTGAATCTTGCCGGCATAGCGCAGTCCGAAGAGCGACGAGATGCCGTAGCCTACCATGTTCGAGGTGTAGCCCGACGACTTCACCGTTGTTCCTTCATATTCGGTCAACTCGTTACGGGCGAAGGTCAGCGTACCGCCGACATGATAGTCTACCTTTCCGACGCGTCCGTTATAGGTCAGCGTACCTTCCCAACCATAGTCCTTGAACTTACCCTTGTTGGCCGAAGGTGCTGAATCACCCAGTGTGCTGGGTAGCGTCACGCTGACCAACATGTTGTCGTTGCGCTTCTGGAAGTACTCCAACGTACCGCTGATGCTATGACCAGGAGCAACGGTCATGCCGAAGTCTATAGCGATATTATAGTTTTTGATGCGCTCCCACGAACGGGTCTTCGAAGCGAAGGTGCCGTTGGTGGTAATTGTTGAGGCCAGTCCTGTACCAAGATAGGCACCCGTATTGGAATGTACGTTATACAGTTGTACGCCGTCGTAGTTGCCGATGCCGCTTTGGTTACCCACCTCAGCATAGCTGGCGCGTAGCTTCAGGTTGTTCAGCCACTTCACGTTCTTCATAAACGGCTCCTCAGTCAGACGCCAACCGGCACTTACGCCCCAGAAGAAGTCCCAGCGGTTCTCGGGCAGGAATTTCGAGCTGCCGTCGTAACGACCGCTGAACTCTACGAGGTAGCGTCCCAGGTAGTCGTAGTTGAAACGTCCGAAGTATGAGAGGATGCTGTTCTGGTATTTGCTGACATCGTTCAGTGTGATGTCGCCCGTACCGTTGACGACCTCCAGACCCTCCAGGATGTCGGTAGCCTTTACGCCAAAGCGCTTCAGCTCCTTGAATTCGTACTGAGTACCGAGAGTCAGCGAGAAGTTATGGTCGTTCCAGAAGGTCTTGTGTCCATTGACGTAGGCTGTGAAAGCATAGTTGTCAATACGCTCTGACATCTGCTGATAGTACGATTTGGCTTGTGTGGGGTCAGTCAGGGTAACGGTCTCACCCGTGACATTATAGAAGTTGATGGCGTTCTGCACCTCGTCGACCATCTTGTCTGAGGTGTTGTAGCCGAGGTTGACGTTAGCTGTCAGCCAGTCGGTAATATCGTAGTTCAGCGTCTCGCTGATGTCGATACGGCTGACGCTGGTAGTCTTGTCACCACCGTCCTCGACCTTGGCCACGGGCGATCCCCATGTACCCCATGCGTAAGGACTGCCGTTCAGTGCTGCCATCGGCAGACCGGGCTGTGGAGTTGAAGTAGTCAGTGCTGCACCGATGCGGGTAGGCTGTACCTGTTCCTTACGGTAGTAGGCAATGCTCGACTGCAGGCTCAACTGCTTGTTGAACTTATAGGTGTCGTTGAAACGCACGTTAAAGCGCTTGTTCGAGTTGTTGCCATACTGCAGGTTCGAGCCGTCGTAGTTATATCCCAGCGAGATGCGGTAGGAGTTCTTGTCCGAACCACCGCTGATGCTTAGGTTGTGCTCCTGATTATAGGCATTGCCGAAGAGGCCGCCCAACCAGTCGACATCCGAGAAGACAAAGTCGCTGACATCCGTAAACGCTGCTGTACCAAAGGGGTTAGCACTCTTGCTCAGGTCGATGTATGAGCCCTGATACTGCTTGGCCAGCTGCGCGTAGGTATACCATACGCTACTGGTGTTGTTATCGTTCTCCAGCGTCTGCATCAGACCATCGGCCCACTCTGTGAGTGACATCAACTCAGGCTGCAAGCCGGGAGTCTTCATGGTCACTGATCCTGTATAGTTGAGCTTGACCTTTCCTTCCTTACCTTTCTTAGTAGTAATGAGCACCACACCGTCGGCAGCACGGCTACCGTAGATGGCTGCCGAGCCGTCCTTCAGGAAGTTGATGCTTTCGATGTCAGCAGCATTTACCGAACCCATATCACCGGCCACACCGTCGATGATGACCAGCGGACCGTTGGAGTTCTTCGACACAGAACCGCGAAGCTTCATGTTCCAACCCTCCTCACCAGGAGCAGAGCTCGAACGGGTAATCATCACACCGGCTACCTGGCCCTGCAGGGCTTCCAATGGTGATGACAGCGAGCCCTTGCCCTCGAAGGCCTTGGCGTCGACCACCGTGACGGCACCCGTCAGCGATTCCTTCTTCTGGGTACCGAAGCCGACAACGACGACTTCCTGCAACAGTTCGGAATCTTCTTTCATCTTGACATTGATCACCGACTTTCCGCCTATAGCGACCTTCTGCTCCTGATAGCCGATGTACGAGAACTTCAGTGTTGCTTTCGAGGGGGCTTTGATCGAATAGTTGCCATCAAAGTCAGTCACTGTGCCACCCGCCTGCTGACCATCAATCATGACGGTCACGCCGATGAGTGGCTCATTCTGCTGGTCAGTCACCGTACCTGATATGGTGACTCCCTGTGCCCATGTCGTGCCAATGGCGAGAAACCATAAGCCGAGAGCCAAGAACCATTTTCGTGTTAGAATCATAAGATTTGCTTTTAGTTATTAAACGTAATAATTAGGAATTCATTGCCTTGCGCACCTCATTTCGTACCATAGAGCGGGTACGGTAGATGCGGCTCTCCACGGCGCGCTTCGTCAGCCCCGTCTCGAGAACGATCTCGTCGGCGGTCTTCTCTTCGAAACGAACCATCTCATAGATCTGGGCGTCGCGCTCCGACATACTACGGATAGCCTTCATCTCGACATTAAGGATGTCGTTGACTTCGGCCTCGGTATGGGTATACGAACGTTCCATCTTCCACAGCACGTCATTGTGTACCTTATTAATATAGGCTTTGTGACGCAGATAGTCGACACGCTTCTGATAAGCGATCTGAATGGCCAGGCCTTTCAGCTGCTCCTCGATGATGATGTCGAGTCCGAGAATTTTCATAAACACCTCTTGTACCATATCCTCACACGTATCTTCAGCGATACATGCCTGACGGAAGATAGCAAAGATATCCTGGCGGACCTTCTGGTAGGTCTCACCGATAATCTGGCGGTGTCTGTTAGTGATAGTTTCCATACACATTTTGTTTTTAGGTTTGATTTTCTGATGGCAAAGATAGGAGAAAAAGAAACGGCAAACAAGTTTTTTACGCTTGTTCGCCGCCAACTGGTTTAGCCAGTAGTCCGAATAATTTAACTACCTTATTTACAACGATTTACAGTTTAGTCCATCTAATTTAGCAACACTGTTTATGTCATTTTTACACCTTTTTTCTTGAGGTATTCGGCTGGGCTCATACCCTCTACTTTACGGAATGTAGAGAAGAAATTCGACTTCTTAAAACCACATTTCTCACTCAGCGCAGTGATGGTATAACGTCTGAATTCGCCCTCTTCTATCAGCCGTTTAAACTCCGCAAGACGGTAGCCGTTGATGAAGTCGTAATAGTTCTGTCCCAGATAGATGTTAAAGACCTGCGAGAGCTTCGGCGCCGACAGATGGAGCACGTCAGCCAGGTCTTTCATCTTCAGGTCGGCATTGGTGTAGACGCGTTCACGGTCCAGGTATTCTTTCATACGACTGACAATGTCGGCACATTCCTCCTCGTCCACCTTTACCTTCTGGTACTTATCAGAGGTGAGTGGTGAGAGGGTAGAAGTGAGAGAAATGTCTTCCAGTTCCTGTTGCACTTCAATGAGCGCGTCTTCAATCTCGTCACGTTCGGAGAGCAGCACCTTTGTGTTTTTGCGCCAACGCCACCAGAACCACAACGCTGCCAGTGCTATGACCAACAGCACCAGTTCGAAGATGGCCCAGAACGACGGCACCACCGTGATGGTATAGACCGACGCCGTGCCTTCGGCACCAGCCAGTCGCACCTCCAGGCGGTGTTGGCCTATCAGCAGTCCTTTCACATAGATGGGCTGGCCGTCCTCCACCAGTTGCCAGTCACCACCCCCAAGCCGGTACTCGTACATACGGCCTGTCTGCTTGGAATAGTCGGGCAGGATCAGTTCTGCTTGCAAAACCTGAGACTTCATGTTCCATTTTAGTCGGATGGTATGTTTCTCGTTGGCCAAATATTCCTTCTCCATAGACAGCAGGTCACTACCCCTGCGGATGTTGTATAAGCGGACTTGATAGCGTGAGCCTTTCTTCCATGTTGCCAGGCTGTCAAGCGTGGTTAGGAACAAACCCTGTGATGTGGCTACCACCAAAGTTCCCTTCTGCCCAATGAACATATCGTTGATGAAGTCACCACACAAGCCCTCACCATATCCGAAATGAATCATCTCTTTCAGGTCATAGTCGAAACCGAACAAGCCACGCTCGGATGTCAACAGATAATGGCCTTTCATATCGTCCACAAAACTGCGGCACCATTTGTCCTTGAATGTGATGGGTAGCTGCAACTCACCAAAGTCGGTCATCTGCTCGTTGGTATAGAACGTCTGTGGTCCGTTGCGCATAAACACCAGACCGTCGTGTCCCAATGCGCCGCGCATCCAAGGCTGCTCATTGAAGAAACCCTTGGGGAAGGTGGTGTCCACAATGCTTTGGCTGCGCGCACTATATAGCGAACATCCCTTTTCTCCTGTCAGCCAGCCATTGCCCGAGGCGTCGAAGGTGATGTCCAAAATCAGTCCGCCCACAATACGTGAGTTCTGTTCGGTAAAGTGTTGCTCTACCTGGCCATTGCCAATAATGATAAGTCCATGGCCACAGCCTACCCAGAGCCTGCCGTCGGGGCCTGCCTTTACATCACCAATGGAAACATCGTCAAGTAGCGGTGTAAAGGATTGTCGGCTTAGCACCATCGTCTGAGGGTCGAACTGGCGCAGTCCACCATCAAAGGTGCCGATATAAAACCGGCCCTCATACCAGCATATCGTGTTCACAATATGTCCGCCGCCCAAATCGTCATGAGCATAGTAGCGGTGTTGCCCCGTCTTGGCATTTACATAGTAGAAGCCGTTTTGCGTACCGATAATGACATCGTCCTCATGACGGCAGAACGAACGCACATTCAAGCCCTCCGTGGTGAAGTCACCGACACGGAAAGGCTTGAACAGCTCGCCGCAATGGTAGGTATAGGCTAAGCCGTAGCGCACAAAGCCGAACCAGTTGACACCGTTTTTATCACGATAATAGCAGTAGGTGGCATTCGAGGGCAGCCGATGGTCTGCATCCCCCTCAGTAGAGAAATGCTCTGCTATCTCTAATCTGTTATCTATTATCTCTAATAAGTACGCTCCTGCTCCGTCGGTGGCCACACAGACGCTGCCGTCAGTGCTACGGCAAACCGACGAGACGAGATTGCCGACCCCCTCCACACGCTCTGCCTGATTGGTGTTGAGGTTGTAAAGGAACAGACCGTTGCCACGCGTTCCTATCGCAAAGCGCCCATTTCCCAAACAGGTAAACTGGGTCAGAATCATTTTGTTAACGGGCAACGACAGCTTGTGACGTGTCACCATATCCGTCTTCGGGTCGTAGCTGTTCAGGTCGAAGCGTCCCAAGAACCATATCTTGCCCTCTTCACAGACCGCATACTGCCGCACGATGTTGTCCAGTCCGTGACGGCTCACATCCACATCCTGATGCTTCAGCTGGTGACCGTCATAGACCATCAGCCCCTGCCGACTGCCGATATATACCGTATCGCCAATGGCATACAGGGTAAGAGGCTGTTGGACTTCGGGCAACACACGGTCAAAGCGTCCTGCAGCCTCATAGATACGATACAACCCATTGTCTGTGGCGGCATAGATGATATGGTTTTTCGTCTCGCATAAGCTACGAACAGCTACCGTACGACCATTCTCGTCCAAGACAGGAATGGTTATCATCTGCCTGCCGTTATACACATTGACGCCGTTCGACGTGGCTATCCACGTCTGGCCGTCGTGGGCGGTCATCACGTCATGGACTGACTCACCGGCCAGTCCGTCGGCAATCGACAGGTGGGCCATATACTCATCACCGACGGTGGCAGCGTGCAGGGCAGGCACCGCCAACGACAGGAGGGCGACGAGCACGGCCATCCGCTCTGTCAACCAGTAGACCATGCCGGTTTTGCGGCGTTTGTTATCGAAGTGGAAACGGGGAATGTTCAGCACACGGCCAAGGGTTTGTAGGGTCATGGTGCGTGTGTCCTGTGAACGGTAGCGGTTCTTCAGCACGTCGGCCACTTCGGCGAGAGTCCACCAGCGGCCCTCCTTGCCGGGCTGTTCGTCGGGGTGGCAGAACGTCTCGGCAATCATCTCCTCCAGGGCGTTGACGCGTTGGAAGCGGTCGTTTTCGCTGATGAGCGTGGCTGTCTCCTCGTCGTTTAGCCAGTAGCGCTCGCCGTCGTCGACCTGCTGTCGCAACTGGGCATAGAGCTGTTGGTGGTCGAGGTTGTCGGTGAAGTCGATGTCGCCCGTCACCGCCACACAGACGAAGCGCCGCGAACCCGTGGGGTCGTTGAGGGGCTTGGGCTCGTTGGTGGTGCCGATGAACGACGCATAGCGGCGATACTGCTTGACGGCCTTTCCGTAGGGTGGCCGGAACTTGACGTCGGCTGTCGAGAGCAGGTACTTCAGCAGCACCTGCTGGCGCTGGGTGACCTTGTCGAACTCGTCGATGTTGATGAGGGCAAACGATGTCAGGCCGAGGTTGAGGTCGGTGTCGTTCTTGAACGAGATGCGGTCGTTGTAGTAGTCGCGCAATGCCGGCGGCAGCAGGATGCGGCAGAAGCTCGACTTGCCACAGCCCTGACGACCTATCAATAAAGGTACGAGGGCGTTACCCGTCAGCGAGGAGCGTCCCATCCAGTGGGCCACCATGCCGAGCATCCACGTGCGGAAGTACTGTTGCCAGTGGGGCTGGTCGGTGGGCACACGGTCGGCCAGCGGCGTGATGCGGTCGCGTCCGTCCCAACGGGGCAGGCGGTCGAGCCAGTCGTTGACGGGGTCGTACTTGGCAATGCGCGTGGAGTCGATGAAACGGTCGATATCCTTGTCCCACGACTTCAGCCCCAGCTCCTTGGCACGGATGGTCATGTCGTTGCGCGCCTCCTGGTCGAGGTCGTGGAACGTGTAGCTGTCGCTGCTGCGCTCACGATACTGTGCCACGCCGGTCATCACATTTTTGCGCATCTCGTAATTGGCGTTGAGGAACGCCTCGGTCTTCATCATCAGCAGCGTGTCCTCAGGCACGCTCTTCAGGGGTTTCATCTTGTGTTTCTCCTGATACTCTTTCAGGTGTTCGACGGTATAGACGGCCTGGAAGGTTTTTCTCACCAGCATCTCGTCGCTGTTCAGCACGGGATGGGCCAGCGTCATGTTCTGGGCAATGCCCATGGGGATGCCTTCCTCCAGACACTGTCCGGCGACCTGCATCAGCAGTTCGCCCTGCCGCTGCTCGTCGGGCAGGTCGAAGTAGGCGCCCAAGACCTGCTCTAATATAAAGATGTAGTTCATCTGATAGCTGCGCGTCAGCGTACGGCCGGGCATCAGGAAGTCGGCAGCAGGTGAGACGGGGGCGCAATCCTGCGCGGCGACCGCCGACGGCTGGGTGATATAGAAGGGTATGGCCTGCTCGTTCCAGTGGATGTCGGGGTCGGCGCTGAGGTATACCGTGCGGTCCAGGCGGGGCGGCAGCGACTCAATGTTGAGGTCGAGCTGTGCGCTATAGGCCCTGCGGGCCATCTGGTAGAGCTGCTGGTGGAACGTCTCGATGTCGGCAGGTGTCTGCGGCTGGCGGCCTTCGCCCCGGCAGACGATCTTGACGCTACGGCCGCTGGCACCCTGAAAGCACAACAGGGTCTGCGGCACCTGCCTGGCGGCATTGCGCACAGCAATGGCCTCGTCGTAGGTCGCGAGGTTGTTGACCTCGACAACGGCCAGCATATTGTAGTTCAGCAGACGGCGCTCGCCGCCCCGGTGCTCGTATTCGGCGGCAAAACAGACGCGCGGCAGTCCGACACCATCCTCGAAGTCGGTCTCCACACTGCCGTCATCCTGACGGTGGATACGCATCAGATGATACACCATGCGCAGATGGCGCACCTCGCTCTGATGGTCACCGGCGGCTATCATCTGGACCAACTCGCCCAGTTCTACGCGATTGATGGTTTCGGTCTTGCGGGTTTTCTTAAACAGTGTGATTTTCATAAGTTTTATGCGTCGTTAGTTATTCAAGGGCAAAATTACAAAAAAATCGGCATTTTTCAAACATTTTGTCCTGAAAATTTTGGTAGTTGTGCATACATTTCCTACACCATCGTGTTTAACCTGTTTAAAATTAACAGGTTAGACAAAAGCCTATATACATCTTGCATACACCTTTTGCAGGGTTTACCTACACTCTGCATACACCTTTCCTACACCCTGCCTACACAGCATGTGCCGTTTCGACGAGACGAAAGTGCCGTTTCGACGAGACGAAAGTGCCGTTTCGACGAGATGAAAGTGCCGTTTCGACGAGGTAAAAGTGCCGTTTCGACGAGGTAAAAGTGCCGTTTCGACGAGGTGAAAGTGCCGTTTCGACGAGGTGAAAGTGCCGTTTTCATGCCAAAAAATCTAGAGGATTATTCATCAAAACGGCATATTTACAATCTCAGAAAGAGCAAATCAAGCCATAAAATAGCCGAAAAGGTGTAGGCAGGGTGTAGGTAAGATGTAGGTAAACCCCACAAAAGGTGTAGGTAAGGTGTATGCAAATATTCTTCTAACAGATTGTAACACAACGTATTAAACAAAAAGGTGTAGGTGTGTATACAAAAATGAGCACTTCTCAGTGCTCATTTTCACATACTGTAGTGTACTGAATAAGTTGACAAAATTTGAGTTCAACTTATGAGTAGAAATGTAAAGAAAAGTAGAGAGGAGAGCCTTGAAATTCTCCGTGAGTATCTGACTACAGATATGTCAAAAGGTTCCATATGTAGAAAATATG
>JAEEGL012731543.1_pt1 | contig 13403 bp, 17 predicted proteins | sample 9134231 | NCBI WGS metagenome assembly JAEEGL01 (sample SAMN16246548, study PRJNA631951) | gut metagenome | biome: gut microbiome; feature: rumen; material: fiber-attached | host: Bos | place: Iran: Karaj | collected 2018-10 | reverse complement strand
AGAAATAAGATTTCTAAATTAGAACGTACAAAAATTATAGAAGTTTTAGTTCGTAATTTATTCAAATGAAATATTTAGGATTAGATTTAGGTACAAGAACACTAGGTATTGCAATATCAGACGCAACGCATTTAGTTGCAACACCAGTAAAAGTACTTAGATTTGAAGAAAATGATTATGATAAAACTATTGAACCACTAAGAGAGATCATTAATAATGAAAAAATTGAAAAATTCATATTGGGATTACCTAAAAATATGAATAACACTATTGGTGATAGAGCAAACACTACATTAGAATATAAAAAACTACTAGAAGACACATTTAACATACCTGTTATAATGCAGGATGAAAGATTATCTACAGTAGCCGCACATAACTATATGTTAGAAGCTGATTTATCAAGGAAGAAGCGTAAGGCAAAAGTAGATGGTTTAGCAGCAAGTATAATTTTACAAACTTATTTAGATATAGAAAGAGGGAAAAAGAATGAATAATTTAGAAGAACAAAAATTTACTGTTATTAACAGTGCAGGAGAAGAAGTAGAATGTGAAGCATTATTCAGATTCGAATCAGATGAAACACATAAGAATTATATAGTTTATACTGATAATTCACAAGATGAAGAAGGAAATACAAGAGTATATGCATCTATTTATACACCAGGACAAGAAAAGACTAAATTAGAACCAATTGAAACAGATGCTGAATGGAATAAGATTCAACAAATTCTTGATGTTATCCAAGAACAAGTTAAAGAATCAATTGAAGGTGACAATGGAGGACAAGCTTAATTATAAGCTTGTTTTTGTAGTAAGTATGAAGAATTACGTATTAATTGCAAAAATGATGGTCATCTTTGTCGCAATCATAATTATAATGATATGCGGTTTCTATAGATTACAAATAAGACCTATGGCAAAAGAGGAAAAACCAATATCATTCGTAGTTGAACAAGGCGATACTTGGTATTCAATAGGTACAAGGTTATATGAAACAGGACTAATAAGATCACCTAAATTCTATAAAGTATACATTAAATTATTTAGCCCAGGTAACTTAGAAGCAGGAGAATATTCAATATCTAAATCTATGTCATTACCTGAAATGATTGAAGTATTAGAAAGTACTGCATCAAACCCTAATATAGTAAAGATAACATTTAAAGAAGGGTATAATATGCGTAGTATAGCTAAAACTATAGCTGATAATACAAATAACAGTGAAGAAGATGTGTTTAATACTTTAGAAGATAAAGAATACATTAATTCATTAATAGATAAATATTGGTTTTTAGATAACGTTATAACAAAAGATGAAATATATTATCCACTAGAAGGATATTTATTCCCAGCAACATATGAAGTAGATAAAACAAAAGATGTTAAATTAATATTTAATGCAATGTTAGATAAAATGGATGAAGAATTATCAAAATATAAAGAAGATATAGAAAAATCTAATTATTCAGTACATGAATTACTTACTTTAGCCTCAATCGTTGAATTAGAAGCAGGTAATGCATCTGATAGAGGAGATGTAGCAGGAGTATTTAATAATAGAGTTAAAAATAATTGGACATTAGGTAGTGATGTAACTACATATTATGCATTAAAAATAGATGATTTCACTTATTCATTAACAAATACTGAATTAGCGACTTGTAATAAATATAATACAAGAAGTACATGTTTTAATGGATTACCTATAGGTCCTATATCTAATCCAGGTGATGAATCAATAAAAGCAACAGTTTATCCAACTGATACAAAAGCGTATTATTTCGTAGCTGATTGTTCTGGTAAAACTTATTTATCATCAACTTATAATGAACATAATAATATAATTAATAAATTAAAAAGAGAAAATAATTGGTGTCAATAATGTTACAAGAATTAGAAGAATACGCTAGAATTAATCATGTACCTATAATGGTACCAGATGGAATTAATTATTTAACTAATTACATTAAAGAAAACAATGTAAAAAACATATTAGAAATAGGTACAGCAATTGCCTATTCAGCAATAAAAATGTGTTTAGTAGATGATGATATAAAAGTTACAACCATTGAAAGAAATCCAGATATGATAGTTAAAGCAAAAGAAAATATTAAGAAATTTAATATGGAAGATAGAATAACTATCATAGAAGGTGATGCATTAGATGTAGAAGTAGAAGGTAGCTATGATTTAATATTTATAGATGCCGCGAAAAGTCAATATATTAAATTTTTTGATAAATACAGTAAATTATTAAAAGATAATGGTACTATTGTTACAGATAATCTAAACTTTCATGGATTAAGAGAAAATATTGATTCAATAGAAAGTAAAAACTTAAGAAGTATGATGAGAAAATTAAATGATTATATCAACTTCTTAAAAGATAATAAAGAATATAATACCGAATTCATTAATATTGGTGATGGAATAGGTATAACAAAAAGAAATAATTAATTTATTTCTTTTTTAGTATTGTTGACAAAAATAATATATACTATATAATAAATATTCGAAGGGGGAAATACCATGAGCGATTTAAAAGTGTATGACATTAAAATAGAAGAATTTAAATCAAAACGTAAACATACACTAATTAAATCTAAAGTCGCAAGTGCCTTCAGTATAGGATTTTATACATTGGGTTTAGCAGCTGTAGTAGTATTAACTAGAAAACACAATTTAGACTCAACTTCTGATATTGGTTTATATTTAAAAGAAACATTATCATCTAGTTGCGCGTGTTGTATTATAGGAACTGCAACAAAACATCTTCGTAATTCATATAAAAATGAAGCAGAAACATATGAATCTGAAATAGCAACCATTGAAGAACAAAAGAAATTAGTAAAATAAGGAAATGATTAATTCATTTCTTTTTTATTTGACAAATAATAGGATTGTTATATAATAATATTTAGTCAAAGGGGGACTGTTCATGAAAAAGTTAGAAAATACAAAAGAAATTGAATTAAATTTATATAATCCATATTACGATGAGGTTCGTGAGGCACAAGAAAGAGTACAAGCTAATAAAAAAAGAAGAAGCAAATTAAAGGTTTTATTATTTGCAGGTGCATTAACTACAATATCAAGCACAGCGATATTAACGCCAAGAATATTTAAAAATGCTGATGAATATGGTGAAATAACTGAATCAATGGAAAACTTAAGTCCTGAATCAGAATTATATACTGAATTAGAAAAAGCTAAAGAAATCAATGATTTGAAAGGAATGGCTGAATTCTTCGCTTTGCCTGTAATAGCAGGCGTAGGTTTTACAGCAGTGATAGATTCTGCAAATGCATTATCACGTATGAAAAAAGAAGATGAAGAACAAAAGATATTAGTAAAATAAAGAAATGATTAATTCATTTCTTTTTTATTAATTTGACAAAAATAGTATATTTGTTATAATAAAAATCATTCAAAGGGGGAAAATTATGTCAAGTATAGAAAAACAATTAGAAGCAAAAGAATTCAATGGGGAAACAAGTAAAATTGAAGAAACGATTAGTCATAAAAAAACTGATTCAAAATTATGTAAAGCAGCAGGTGCGTTATTTATTGCGATTGGTACAATTGGTACAATATATACCATCCTTTCATCGAAACATGAATTAGGAAAAATTACTTTCCCAAATGTAGTTTTTAGTGTTAGTGGCATTGCAATCCCATGTGGAATTGTTGGCGCAGGTGCAGCTATTGCTGGTAAATGGGGAAAAGAAGAAATTGAAGAATTAGAACAACAATTAGCGCAAGCAGGAGCAAATGAAATTTTATTAAGAAGATAAGAAATGATTAATTCATTTCTTTTTTATGCATATATTTAATTAGGGTGATTATATGAAAAAAGATGAATTTAAAGACTTTGTAAGAAAACATCCTAAATTAGTAACTTACATTAAAAATGGTACATCAACATGGCAAAAATTCTATGAAATATACGATTTATATGGTGAGAAAGAAGAAGCATGGAAAGAATATTTATCACCTGCAGTAATAACTGGTTCATCCATATTAACAGCTGATCTAATAAATTATATAAAAAATATTAATTTAGATGAATTTCAAAATGGCATAAATAGTATTCAAAGAGTATTAGGATTATTAGGTGATATTACAAATAAAAATAAAAAAGAGACAGTATATAAACCAAGACCAATGTATAAGAGATTTGATGATTAATGACATTAGATATTCAATTCAAATTAAAAGAAGACGAAAACTATATAAAATACTTAAGAGAAAATTCACATTGGTATAAATTACTCACAAGAAATCCTAAATTGTTTAATCAATTTATAGATGAAATGAAAGTATCATATAAACTAAGACCTATAGATAGAATAAATAATGCATTATCAATGGTAGAAATGATGCAGAATATAATATCCACAATAAAATAGTGATTTCACTATTTTTATTTTTATAGTATAATTAAATTGGTGGTAATATGAGAGTTATCAGTGGATTATATAAAGGAAGAGTATTAGAAGGATTTAATATAGATGGTACTAGACCTACAATGGATAGAGTAAAGGAATCTTTATTCGCGATGATACAAAATAGAATATCAGAAAGTACAGTATTAGATTTATTCGCAGGTTCAGGCGCCTTAGGAATAGAAGCAATCAGTAATGGTGCATCTAAAGTATATTTCGTAGATAATAATAAAGAAATAGAAAAAATATTAAAGAAGAATTTAAAAGATATGTCTAATTATGAAATTATTATTAATGATTATAATAAAGCATTAAAATCATTCAGAGATAATAATATCAAATTTGATATCATCCTATTAGATCCTCCATATGATAGACACTATATTAATAAAATATTAGATTTTATATATGACAATAATTTATTAAAAGATAATGGTATCGTAGTAGCAGAATATGATAGTGAAAAAGTAAAAACTGATAAATTTAATATATATAAAGAAAGAAAATACGGGGATAAAATGGTAACCATTTTTGACATTAAATAATTAGATATGTTATAATTATTTCGTTTCCAAGGAGAGATAAAAATGAAAGTAAACTCTATAAATTTAGAAATATCTGCAGTTAGAAGAAGTCAATATCCAACAGATAATAAGCCAGAGTATTTATTAGTTGGTAGATCTAATGTAGGTAAATCAAGTTTTATAAATACACTAGTAAATAGAAAAAACTACGCGAGAACATCAGCTACACCAGGTAAAACACAAACAATCAATTTCTATCTAGCAAATGAAAAGTTCTATTTAGTAGACGCACCAGGATATGGATTTGCAACATTAAGTAAAGAAAAACAAAAGAAGTTTGGTTTAATGATGGAAGATTATCTAGAAAACAGATCAAACTTAAAACAAGTATTTATGTTAGTAGATTTTAGACATAAACCAACATCTGATGATATAGATATGTATAATTACTTAAAGTACTATAAAATTCCAGTTACTATAGTTGCAACTAAAATAGATAAAATAGGTATCACATTACAACAAAAACAAAGAAAGATGATATTAGATTCATTAGATTTAGTTGTAGGTGATGACTTTATCATGTTTTCAAACGTAACAAAAGAAGGAAAAGATGAAGTACTACGTAAAATAGAAATAACAATGTAACATATGCTTTCATATAATATATTGGTGATATTATGAAAGTAAACAAAATAAACGATATCATTATCGTTTTTTTAAATAAATATTATATTAATAATCAAAACTATGATGACATCAAAGTAATAGAAAAAGAATTAAAAAAATTATTTAAAAAATTAGAAAAACATAATATCAAAATAAGAGGATATTATGATGTATTTATATATAAAGATGATAATTATGGCATAATTATCGAACTAATAGGTAATAACTTAGGATATGAAGATTTTAACGATATAATTGATATGAGAATTGTAATGAAAAATACCAAGTTTTTATACCAAATAGATGATATAATAAAATTAGATGTAAAATATAATTTATATTCATATAAAAATAATATATATATAGATATATTAAATAAAATAGATAATAAAAATATGTCTTATCTAATAGAAAATAGTAAAATAATATATAAAGATGTGGATATAATAAAAAAATGTGGTAGAGTTTTAAAAGAATATATGCTATAATACTTTAAGTTCAAAGGGGTGATACTATGAAAAAACCAGTAGTCGCATTATTAGGTAGACCAAATGTAGGTAAATCAACTATATTCAATAGATTAGTTGGTAAAAAAATATCTATAATAGAAGATACACCAGGTATAACTAGAGATAGAATATATGGTGATGTAACATTCGGTAAATATAACTATAGTTTAATTGATACAGGTGGTATTGATTTAGCGAATGAAGATTTCAATAAAGAAATAAAAATGCAAGCCGAACTAGCGATAGATGCAGCAGACCTTGTTGTATTTGTAGTTGATGGTATGGAAGGATTAACATCAAACGACTTAGTAGTAAGAGATATGTTAATGAAAGCAAATAAAAAAGTGGTAGTTGCCATCAATAAAATAGATAGTAAAGCTACAAAAGATAATTTATATGATTTCTATGAATTAGGTTTTGATACATATATACCAGTAAGTGGTGAACAAAATATGGGTATTTATGATCTACAAGAAGAAATTACTAAAGATTTCGACATTGTAGAAGATGAATATAAAGATATACTTAAATTTTGTTTAATTGGTAGACCAAATGTAGGTAAATCAAGTTTAACAAACGCGATATTGAATGAAGAAAGAGTAATAGTATCAAATATTGCTGGTACTACAAGAGATTCAATCGATACACCATTTAAATATCATGGTGAAGATTATGTAGTAATTGATACAGCTGGATTAAGACGTCAAGGTAAAATATATGAAACAGTAGAAAGATATAGCTTACTTAGAACTATGAGAGCTATAGATAGATCAGATGTATGTTTACTATTAATAGACGCTGAACAAGGTATAATAGAACATGATAAGCATATCGCAGGATACGCCATTGAAGCAGGTAAACCAGTAGTTATCGTAGTAAATAAGTGGGATACTATAGAAGATAAAGAAGAAGAAATGAAAAAATGGACTAAGGATATAAGAGCTAATTTCCAATTTATGCCATACGCTCCAATTATCTTCTTATCCGCGTTAACTAAAAAAAGATTACATACACTTATGCCTGCAATATTAAAATGTTATGAAAATAGTAGAAAAGAAATTAAAACAAGTCTTTTAAATGATGTAATAGAAGAAGCAGTTAGATTAGAAATGCCACCTTCATATAAAGGTAAGAGGCTTAAGATTTATTTCGTATCACAAGTTGGTACTAAGCCACCAAAATTTGAATTCAAAGTTAACTCTAAAGGTTTAGTACATTTCTCATATCAAAGATATCTTGAAAATAAACTAAGAGAATCATTTGATTTAGAAGGTACACCTATAATTATAGAATTCAAAAATAGAGGCGAAGAAAAACTATAATATGAACAAAAATCACTCTAAATAATATACTATATTAGGAGTGATTTTTTTATGGCATTTGGAGATTCTTTCTTTAAAAGAATAGAAGAAAAAACTAATGTAGATAAGGATACTATTTTATCCCTTGCATCTAAGTTACAACAAAATGATATGAAGAATGAAGGAACATTAAGAGAAATAATAAGGGAACTAAGTAAGATGACAGGTAAAGATGTTTCAAAAGAAAAAGAAGATAAAATAATAGAGGCTGTACAAAATGATAATGTACCTAAGAATATAGATAAAATGATTTAATTTTATCTTTTTTTGACTAATTATATACAAGATTCATGTAAACCGATATTGTAAAGATAGTATAAAATTTTAAAGTAATTTACAGGATATAATTTTTTGTCATATCAAAAATTATATATCATATATTTTAGTGTAAGAAAGCAGGGATTAAATGGATAAATTAGAAATAATTAAAAATATATCAGCTAGAACAGGAGGAGAAGTATACTTAGGAGTAGTAGGCGCGGTTAGAACAGGTAAATCAACATTTATAAAAAAAGTAATTGAAACATTAGTTGTCCCTAATATCGAAGATGAGCATGAGAAAAAACGTTGTCTAGATGAAATACCTCAATCCGCACAAGGTAAAATGATAATGACAACAGAACCTAAATTCGTACCTAGTAATGCCGCAACAATAAAAATAGATGACTTTACATCCAAAGTACGACTTATTGACTGTGTCGGTTACATAGTTGACGGTGCTAAAGGATATGAAGATGAATTTGGACCTAGAATGGTTAAAACACCATGGTATGACGAACAAATACCATTTATAGAAGCAGCAGAAATAGGAACAGAAAAAGTAATAAAAGATCATTCAACAATTGGTATACTAGTTACTACTGATGGTTCAATATGTGAAATAGAAAGAAGTAGTTATGAAAAAGCAGAAGAAAGAATAGTATCTGAATTAAAAAGTATAGGTAAACCATTCATAATTGTACTTAATTCATCTCATCCTACATCAAAAGAAACAGAATTATTAAAAGATGAATTAGCTAATAAATATAATGTACCAGTAATCGCGATAAGTGTAGAAGATATGAGAGAATTAGATATGTATACAATATTAAAAGAAGCACTATATGAATTCCCAGTAGTAGAAGTAGATGTATCTATACCAGATTGGATCGCGTGTTTATCAAAAGATAATTGGTTAAAGAAAATCTATATTGATAAGATTAAAGAATCTGTAATTGAAATAGATAAGATTAGAGATATAGATAATATTACATCACATTTTGATAATCAAGAATATATTCGCCGCGCGTATTTATCAAACGTAGATACATCAAATGGTATAGTTACCATCACATTAGAAGCAAAAGAAGAATTATATGATCAAATCTTAAATGAAGTAATAGGAACTAGTATTAATACAAAAGCAGATTTATTATCTTTATTCCAAGATTATAACGAGTCAAAGAAAGAATATGATCAAATTAAAAATGCTTTACAAATGGTTAAGACAACAGGATATGGTGTCGCCTCCCCAACGCTTCAAGATATGAAATTAGATACACCAGAAATAATTAAACAAGGTTCTAGATATGGTATTAGATTAAAAGCAGTCGCACCATCAATACACATGATAAGAGTAGATGTAGAATCAACATTTGAACCAATAATAGGTTCTGAAATTCAAAGTAAAGAATTAATAGATTATATCCAAAAAGATAGTGAAACAGACCCAGATAGTATTTGGAAAAGTGAAATCTTTGGTAGAAGTTTAGATGTAATAGTAAAAGAGGGTATACAAGCTAAATTATCATTAATGCCAGAAAATGTTAGATTTAAACTTCAACAAACATTATCTAAACTAGTAAATAAAGGTAATGGTAATTTATTTGCTATTGTAATATAAGAAGTTTACATACTTCTTTTTTTGTGGTAGAATAACATGTACCTGAGGGGGTTGGGGATACTATGACAAAACAAAAAACAAAAGGATTCGCAGGTAAATTAACATGCAATCTTTCCTTATTCGCGTTACTAGTCAATGGTGCAGATTTAGCAAGCGATCTTAGTTATATAAACCATGGTAACGACATATATGGTATAAATATGCCAGAAAATGTATATGAAGTTCAATATGACATAGATTTACCAGACGATTATCTACCAATATCATCTAGTAATCACAATTTAGAAGAATTATCACATGTTAAAAGAGTAACTATAACACCAGAGGTAGCAGATTTATCAGCAGTCAATTACATGACTAATGTAGAAGAAATAACAATAGATGCCCAAAATGTACCATTTGATATGTATAAAACAATAGATGGTAAGGTATTTAATAAACCAGTAGTTGTTAAAATAAGTGGCAGGGCTTCTCTAGGTCAATATTTTAATGAACAAAACTATGGTTTTCTAAAAGATATACCTGAAATAACAAAATTAGTAATTGGTGATGATTGTGATACATTAGTTATAGATAATGATTTTTTAAATAGTTTAACTAATGTACGTAACCTTGAAATTAATGTAAACGAATATAGTAATTTTAACTGTGGAAACTTAACTTTCTTAGATTCGTTATATATAAAAGGTTTACCATATGATGTCGCCGTATATGTAAGTAATGAAGATATAGAAAATCTAAAACAAGCTGGTGTTGATGTTGATGGAAATAACATGCATGAAACAATTGATATCAACAACAAAATAGATGAAATCGCGAAAAGTTTAGATATAACTGATGATATGAGTGATAAAGAAAAACTAAATAAAGTTATTTCGTGGATACTAAATAATTATCAATATGACCCTGAAATAGCCGCGTATAATGAAAATAATATTTTTATTCCATTTCTTAAATATGCACCATTTTATGGTAAAGGATTCCTATATGGATCTTTAAATGGTGAAACTCAAATATGTGGTAACTATGCCGCGATGGCAAACGTATTACTAGATAGAGTAGGAATAGAATCATATATGATATATTCTTTAAACCACGCATGGAATATCGTTAAAGTTGATGGTGAATATTATGCACTTGATACAACAATATTAGACCAATTCAAAGTAATAAAAAAAGGTCTATATAAATATGTAATAGATGAAAACGGTGAAAGAATATATTTAACAAAAGAAGAATATGAAGCTATGCAAAATGATGATGGAGTATATGGTGCATATACAATATTAGACGAACAAACATCAGCAGAAGTATTTGAAACAGGTAATCAAGAATTAATTGATAAATTCAAAGAAGAAGGATATTTAATGAATGTTAATTATACTAATGCGAGATATATTCCATTACCATTCACATGTACAAATGAACTACCATTGGATACTATAGATTATAATGAATTATACGATAAAGGTATCACTGATACATTTATATACTATTCAACTAAATTTGGACTTAGTGTTGTCGCGTTATATATGGCATCAAAAGTACTAGAACAAGAATTAAATAAGGATAAATATAAACAGAAGAAAAGATAGAGTAGTAATACTCTATTTTTTATGTTAAAATATTGGTAGAAAAGGGAGTGATATCATGGAATACGAAGATATTAAAGAATTATTAAAATCAAAAAAACTAACAGAAGTAAAAAGTATATTAAAAGATATGAACGAGTATGATATTGCCACCCTTATTGAAGACTTACCGGAAGATTTATTAGTAAAGGCATTTAGATTATTGTCGAAAGATATCGCGACAGACGTTTTTGTTAATATGGAACCAGATGTTCAAATCAACTTAATTTCATCATTAACTAAAAATGAAGCTACAGATATCATTGAAGATATGTACTCAGATGATGCCGCAGACTTATTAGATGAAATGCCTGCAGTAATGGTATCTAAATTATTAGGTAGTGTATCAAAAGAAACAAGATCAGATATCAATAAATTATTAAAATATCCTGACAATTCAGCAGGTTCTTTAATGGCTACAGAATATATCCATTTAAAAAAAGGTTTAACAATTAAAGAATCAATAGATAGAATTAGAAAACAAAAAGATGAATTCGTATCATTCGATTCATGCTATGTAACAGATAATGGCAGAAAATTATTAGGACATGTTGATATAAAAAGTTTATTAACAAATCCTATGGATACATTAATAGATGATGTAATGGAAGAATGTGACCATGTCATAACTACATTAATGGATCAAGAAGAAGTCGCGAATATATTCAAAGATTACGATTACAGTACTTTACCAGTAGTAGATTCAGAACATAGATTAGTTGGTATTATTACTATCGATGATATCGTAGATATTATTGAAGCCGAAGCAACAGAAGATATTGAAAAAATGGCTGCCATAACACCAACAGATAAATCATATATTAAAACAGGTGTATTTGAGACATTTAAAAAGAGAATACCTTGGTTATTACTTTTAATGATATCAGCTACATTTACAGGAAGTATAATCGCTCATTTCGAAGAAGCCTTAGCTACATATGTAGTTTTAACCGCATTCATACCAATGCTTATGGATACAGGTGGAAATGCTGGTTCTCAAGCATCAGTATCAGTAATACGTAGTCTATCTTTAGATGAAGTAGAATTTAAAGATACATTTAAAGTCATTTGGAAAGAAATAAGAGTCGCCTTACTATGTGGTATAGTACTCGCGCTAGCTAACTTTGTAAAACTATTATTAATAGACCATGTAACAGTATTAATCGCATTAGTAGTATGCATAACATTAATAGTAACTGTTTTCTTCGCAAAACTAATAGGTTGTTCACTACCAATAATCGCGAAAAGATTAGGATTTGACCCTGCAGTTATGGCAAGTCCATTTATAACTACATTAGTAGATGCATGTTCATTACTAATATACTTTAAAATGGCATCTATTTTATTAGGAATATAGGTGAAAGTATGAAAAAAAGAATAATAATTATATCAATAATATTTATATTGATAGGGGCACTAGTAGGATTATATATCTATGAAAAGAATAAATTCGTATTAGAAATAGAGTTAAAAGAAAATAATATAGAATTTGGACAAGAATTTAATTTAAAAGATTTAATTGTATCAACTAATGGCATCTTCGAAGATAAAATAGTTAAATATTATGAATTAGGTGAAAAAGAAGAAGTTTTAACTTATAAAGATACACATGATAAAATAAAGACATATAATATAAAAATAAATGTAGTAGATCAAACAAATCCATTTATATTATCTAGTTCATCAGTAACTGCTTATGCAGGAGAAGAAGCTAATTTATTAAATGGTGTTATATGTGCAGATTATGTATCAAATAACGTTAAATGCTATGTAGATGGTGAATACGATCTTAATACAATAGGTAGTTATGAGTTACAATATGTCGCGGAAGATGAATCTGGTAATAGTGTTTCAAAAGGTTTTACATTAAATGTTAAAGAAAAACCAAAACCAACAAAAACTACTCCATCAAAGCCTGTATTAACACCATTTAAAGATATATATCGTGAACATAAAAAAGATAATACAGTACTAGGTATAGATGTTTCAACATGGCAAGGTGATATAGATTTTAATAAAGTAAAAGCATCAGGTGCCGAATTTGTAATCATCAGAATGGGTGTATTTAATGATGGTAAATTAGGTATGGATTATAGATATGAAGATAATATAAAAAAAGCATATGAAGCAGGATTAAAAATAGGCCTATATTTTTATAGTGAAGCATCAACTGAACAAGAAATAATAGATTCAGTAAATTATATTGTGGAAAATGTACATTATCCACTAGATTTAGGAATTGCATATGACTGGGAAGATTGGTCTAATTATAATTCATATCATATAAGTTTATATGAATTTAATAGATTAGGTTATTTATTCATGGAAAAATTAAATGAAAAAGGTTATGATTCAATCATTTATGGAAGTACAAATTATTTT
>JAEEGL017237382.1_pt1 | contig 13404 bp, 10 predicted proteins | sample 9134231 | NCBI WGS metagenome assembly JAEEGL01 (sample SAMN16246548, study PRJNA631951) | gut metagenome | biome: gut microbiome; feature: rumen; material: fiber-attached | host: Bos | place: Iran: Karaj | collected 2018-10 | reverse complement strand
GCCGGAATGAGCGGAGGTATAGCTTATATCCTCGACAGGGATCATTCGCTGTACAGGAGGATCAACAAGGACATGGTCAACATGGAGGAAGTGCAGGATAAGTACGATATGGAAGAACTGCACGATATCCTGAAGGACTATGAGAAAGAAACAGGATCTGAACTTGCACAGGAGATATTGGGAGATTTCGAGACTTATGTCCGGGATTTCAAGAAGATAATACCCAGAGATTATCAGAAGATGCTGGCAGCAATAGGACGCTTCGAGGAACAGGGACTGTCACATGAGAACGCTGAGCTTGAAGCATTCAGCTCTATCGCTGCGGTATAAAAATAAACGGAGATACGGTAATGGGAAAGACAACAGGATTTCTGGAATACAAGAGAGAGAATAATACGGATGTTCCCGTAAAGGAGAGGATCACAAACTTCAGGGAGTTTCATCTGCCGCTTTCCGATGAGAAACGCATGGAACAGGGTGCCAGATGTATGGATTGCGGAGTGCCCTTCTGTCAGTCGGCAATGAGGCTTAAGGGCATGGTAACGGGATGCCCTCTGCATAATATGATTCCGGAGTGGAATGATGCTCTTTATCACGGACACACGGAGCATGCTCTGGCACGTCTTGTAAAGACCAGCAATTTCCCTGAATTTACCGGACGCGTATGTCCGGCTCTGTGTGAGAAGGCTTGTATAAACGGTGAGCACGGCGATGCTGTGACCGTACATGACAATGAACTGTATATCATTGAAAAGGGATTTGAAAACGGATATGTAAAGCCCAGGATACCGGCTATAAGGAGCGGTAAAAGAGTGGCTGTCATAGGGTCGGGACCTTCGGGACTTGCCGCTGCGGACGAGCTGAACAGAAGAGGTCATACAGTGACCGTATATGAAAGAGATGACAGACCGGGCGGACTGCTCATGTACGGTATCCCGAATATGAAGCTTGATAAGACGGTAATAGAGCGCAGGGTAAACCTGATGAAAGAAGAGGGCGTCACTTTCCTTACCGGTATCGATGTGGGAAAGGATATCACTTCCGAGGAGATACTCAAAGAATACGATGCTGTGATACTCGCCTGCGGAGCAAAGCAGGCAAGGAGCCTGAACGGGGCAGACAGCGAAAAGATCCACGGGATCTATAATGCGGTCGATTTTCTTAAGAGTACGACGAAGGCTCTGCTTCAAAGAGGAGTCACAGTTGAGGAACTCATGAAGGGTAAAGATTTCATATCAGCCAGGGATAAGCATGTAGTGGTCGTCGGCGGAGGTGATACCGGAAACGACTGCATAGGTACGGTGATACGTCACGGCTGCAAGTCGGTGACGGCACTTGAGATGATGCCGGCTCCGCCTGCAGAGAGGAGTGCATCTAATCCCTGGCCTGAGTGGCCCAAGGTACTAAAGACGGATTACGGCCATGAAGAAGCCATCGAGCTCTTCGGCCATGACCCGAGAATATATGAGACTACGGTGAAGGAATACATCACTGACAAGAAGGGCAATCTGAAAAAGATAGTGATAGCAAAGGTCAGTTTCAAGGACAGGAAGATGGAGCTCGTGAAGGGATCGGAAAAGGAGATACCCTGCGATATGCTCCTGATAGCAGCCGGCTTCACGGGATGTGAAAGGTATACGGCAGATGCTTTTGATGTGAAGCTGACAGAAAGAAATACGGTACAGACAGACAGTGACGGATACCTGACTTCAAAAGACAGGGTATTTGTTGCAGGAGATATGAGAAGAGGACAGTCACTTGTCGTATGGGCTATAGCTGAAGGACGTGCCTGTGCGGCAGAAGCGGACAGATACCTGATGGGATATACGAACCTCAGGATCTCATAGTGATGTGTAAATAAAGTGGAGGAAAGACCATGTGCTCTATAATGACGATAACAGATAAAAGCTTAAGACCGGAGGATTTCAAAGAATTCTTTGAAGAGACTCTGTCCAGGGGACCGGATGACAGCAGGATAGAAGAAACAAACTCCGGTTATATGTGCTTTCACAGGCTTGCGATCATGGGACTGACACCGGAAGGTATGCAGCCTTTCTCGCTCGGTAAGGATAAAGTGATATGCAACGGCGAGATATACGGCTTCAGAAAGATGAAGGATGAGCTCCTTGCAAAGGGATACAGCTTCACGAGTGATTCGGACTGTGAAATAATCCTTCCTCTGTATCGCGAATACGGAACAAAGATCTTTCCGATGCTCGGCTCTGAATTTGCCCTTGTAATATATGATCACAAAAAAGACAGCTACATAGCAGCGAGAGATCCGATAGGTATCAGACCGCTGTTTTACGGTTTTCTTAAAGGATCGGGAGCCATAGCATTTGCTTCCGAACCCAAGAACCTCATAAAGCTGTGCGATAAGGTAACACCGTTCCCTCCGGGACACTATTATGAGGATGGGGACTTCTACAGGTATGAGAACCTGACGGATGTAAAAGAATATATACATGATGATATAGACAGCGTATGTGCCGGGATAAGAGAGAGACTTATCAAGGCGGTAGAGGACAGGCTGGATGCGGATGCACCTTTAGGCTTCCTGCTCTCGGGTGGTCTTGATTCTTCGCTTGTATGCGCGATATCTGCGAAGATACTGGGAAGGAGCATCAGGACATTTGCCATCGGCATGGATGCGGATCCCATAGATCTGGGCTATGCAAAGCAGGCCGCTGACTATATGGGAGCAGATCATACACCGTTCTATATGACAAAGGATGAAGTGATAGCTACTCTGCCGGAGCTCATAAAGCTTCTCGGCACCTGGGACATCACAACGATACGTGCATCTATGGGTATGTATCTTTGCTGCAAGGCGATTCATGAAAACACCGATGTAAGGGTACTGCTCACCGGTGAGATATCGGACGAGCTCTTCGGCTACAAGTATACGGACTTTGCACCCGATCCCGAAGCTTTTCAGGCTGAGTCAAAGAAGAGGATAGATGAGATACATATGTACGATGTACTCCGTGCCGACAGATGCATATCGGTCAATTCGCTTGAGGCAAGAGTGCCGTTCGGAGATACAGCGTTCGTAAAGTATATCATGAGCATTGATCCCGCCATGAAAATGAATAAGTATAACTGCGGCAAGTATCTGCTCCGCCATGCTTTTGAAAAGGACGGCATACTGCCTGATGGCATACTGTGGAGAGACAAGGCGGCATTTTCGGATGCAGTCGGTCATTCGCTGGTGGATGATCTCAAGGAATATGCGGAGGCAAAGTACAGTGACAGTGATGTTGCGGCAGCAAAGGACAAGTATCCGTACTGTACGCCATTTACCAAAGAGAGTCTTATGTACAGGGATATATTCGAGGAGTACTATCCCGGCAGTGCCGAGATGATAAAGGACTTCTGGATGCCGAATAAGGAATGGAAGGGATGTAACGTAAACGATCCTTCGGCAAGAGTACTCTCCAACTACGGTAAAGCCGGGGCTGCGCTTGAGGCAGGAGATCCCGGTGAGGTCCGCCTGGGACGGACATCCTGAAGGAAAGAGGAGGAAAGGTATGGCAAAGTATATCTTCGTTACCGGAGGAGTGGTATCAGGACTCGGAAAGGGTATAACAGCTGCTTCGCTGGGAAGACTGCTTAGACAGAGGGGCCTGAAGGTGGCTTCACAGAAACTGGATCCGTACATCAACGTGGATCCGGGAACCATGAGTCCGTATCAGCACGGGGAAGTCTTTGTGACAGATGACGGTGCGGAGACGGATCTGGATCTGGGACACTATGAAAGGTTCATAGATGAAAACCTGAACAAGTATTCCAATCTCACGAGCGGTCGTGTCTACTGGAATGTACTGAACAAAGAGAGAAGGGGTGAATATCTCGGCTCAACGGTACAGGTGATACCGCATATAACCAATGAGATAAAGGGGTTCATATATCGTCTCGGGGATGAGACGGATGCGGATGTAGTCATCACAGAGATCGGCGGTACCATAGGAGATATTGAGTCCCAGCCGTTTATAGAAGCGGCAAGACAGATCTCGATAGAAGCAGGCAGGGGTAACTGCCTGTTTATCCATGTAACGCTGGTCCCGTATCTGCATTGCTCGGATGAGCACAAATCAAAGCCGACCCAGCACTCCGTCAGAGAGCTGCAGGGTATGGGCGTACATCCGGACATAATAGTGCTGCGATGCAATGAACATCTCGAAAAATCGATACTGCAGAAGGTCTCCATGTTCTGCAATATAGGCGAGGACTGCGTGATAGAGAACGTCAATCTGCCCAATCTGTATGAAGCACCGCTGATGCTGGAGAAGGCAAGCTTCTCAGATGTGGTGCTGAGGGGGCTGGAGATAGATGCACCAAAGCCGGACCTTACGGAATGGGAAAAGCTCGTCGAGCGTATCCACAGTGCTGACGGAGATGTGAATATAGGACTCGTTGGAAAATACGTGCAACTGCACGATGCATATCTTTCGGTAGCTGAAGCTTTGCACCATGCAGGTTATGAGCTTTACAAGAATATTGTCATAAAGTGGATAGACTCGGAGAAGCTTAATGAGGACAATATAGAAGAGACAATGTCGGGCGTATCAGGGATCATAGTACCCGGCGGCTTCGGAGACAGGGGCATCGAAGGAATGGTGCTCTCAGCAAGATATGCAAGGGAGCATAAGATCCCTTATCTTGGCATATGTCTGGGAATGCAGATAGCCGTGATAGAGTATGCGAGGAACGTGGCAGGAATATCCGATGCCAATTCGGGTGAATTCAATGAGACCTGCGCGCATAAGGTGATAGATTTCATGCCGGGACAGTCCGATGACATAGACAAGGGCGGGACACTGAGACTCGGAAGCTATCCCTGCGAGATACTGCCTGATACGCTGATGAAGTCATGCTACGAAGCTGACAGGATAGATGAGCGTCACAGGCACAGGTATGAGTTTAACAATGATTATAAAGACAAACTGACCGAGAACGGACTTGTGATATCGGGCATCTCACCCGACCACAGGCTCGTAGAAGCGGTGGAGATAAAGGATCATCCGTTCTTTGTCGGAGTGCAGTTCCATCCTGAGTTTAAGTCAAGACCCAACAGACCGCATCCACTGTTCAGAGGATTTGTGAAGGCGGCAGCGGAACATCAATGAGATATTTCGAACCGCTCTTTTACTTCCTCCTTGCTTCGAAGGTTGCGCATTGCAGGGTGATCTTCGCCCATGCCGGGTTTTACTGCTGACTCGCTGTCTTCTATAAGCTTATCCAGGACGCGCTCCAGCTTGTCTGTCACGTCATCCGATCCGTCAAGACCGGTATAGAGTATCTCCGGCACAAAGCCGAGCGATGCCGTCGTATACCAGTTGCCGTCAAACCTGTTGGCATCTTTCTTTATGTCGGTTACAGGTGAATTTATCTTATTCGTAAGGAAGGCTATCACAAGCTTCTTTTCAGGGTCGATCATCACGAGCGTTCCGGTCCATCCCTGATGGCCTATCGTATCCGCACAGGCTTTTGTTCCGAAGTATTTTGCACGCTGCATATTTCCCTGTCTCCACCAGCCAAGTCCCCAGTTACTGTACTTGTCGGATTGCGGAGCGGTGAACTCATCTATCACCTCCTGCGAAAATACCAGCTCTTCACCACAGTATCCGGTTAACATAATATTCGCCAGCTCTGCCACTTCTCTCGCGTTTGCAAAGAGCCCCGCATGCCCTGATACTCCTCCCATGCTGTAATACGCCTTTTCGTCGTGCACCTCTCCCTGAAGGGTGTATGTCCTGATGCCGTCGAAACTGACGTATCCGTCTCTCGTATTTCCGTTAAGCTCTGTGGCAGCACAGTCTTCTTTTGTAAAACCGTTTTCAAGGGGATTGTACGTGATATGTATAAGTCCCATGGGCTTGCAGAAGGTCTCCTTAAGGCAGGTATCGAGGTCCTCACCCGTTACCTGCTCTACCACCTTTCCGAGTATCATATAGTCTACATCCGAATACAGTGTCTGCGTTCCCGGCTTATATAAAAGCGGTGTCCGGCAGATGGCTTCGATGGTAGCCTCTTTTGTCTTCTCGTCTGCATCGTTTCCCGCATAGAGCAGGTTTGTCCCGTCAGGATCGTATTTTTGCGCCTCGGTATTCAGATGAGGGTTGCAGTATCTGGGGTCTGCAGGGAAGCCGCCCTGATGCCTTAAAAGATCCCTTAATGTGATATTTGATTTCCATTCCCTCTGGGTCTCAAGATCCACATTTTCACCTTCTGTATAGTGTATCTCTATCACATCCTCGCTGAAGCGTGTACCGAGATAGCTTTCAACAGTGTCATCAAGGTCAAGCTTTCCGTCAGTCACCAGTTTTTGGATGACATAGTTGACACCGAACATCTTGCTGACGGAGGCCAGGTCGTACAGAGTGTCTGTAGTGACAGGATCGCTTTCCGTATCTTCTGAACCATCCTGATGGTATGTATTGAGCTTTCCCCATGCATTTTCATACACAAGCTTACCGTCTCTCATCACCGCAAGCTGTGCACTGGTAAAGCCGTGATCTATATCCGTCTCTATGATGTCCTCTATAAGTTCAAGACTTTCTTCGCGTATCCCCGCCTCTGCGGGCGAGACACGCTCTGTGTCATCCACGATCACCTTGTCTTCAGACAGAAATATCATGGCGTTTTCGTTATCGGATACACCGGCAGATATGGTCTGATCATCTGAAAGCGCGATTGACGTTTCACGGTTTACATAATTCGAATCGTTTTCGTATGTCTCCCCGATATACGTTTTTATGCCTGTACCGCACCCGCTCAGGATCAGTGCCGTGATGAATGCGTACAGAATAAAACAGCTTCTGTATTTTGTTCTTAATTTTTTCCTGTTATCCATTGTTATCCGGAATATTCATTCTTTTGTTTTATGCTGCTATCGTTCTTCATCAGTCTTTTCAATTCCTGTATAAATATGATAATATAAATTGTATTTTTTTGCGCAGACTGTATTTCGGAGGAAGGTCATGTTGTCAAAGCTGATATACTACGGTTTCAGCAAAAATACATACAATAGCGTCAAAACTCACTGCGACAAGTCAAATGTCAGAAATATCGGCATAACTTTGACTCTGTTTATCGTTATGATGCTTGCGGCCTGGGGCATGAGTTCACTCTATATCATACCTTTTTCGCAGCGCCATACATACCTCACGTTCTTTCTGGTATCGCTTGTATTTCAGATACTGATACTTGTATTAAGAGATAACACTGTCAGGATCAACAGGATCATTGTATATCTTGTGATAGTGCTCCTGACAGTTTTTTCCATTGCACTTTCAAAGGAAGAGCCCTTTCTGGTCTCAGCCATCTTCCCGGTGTTCATGTTCCTTGGAGGCGTGGCTTTCATAGACAACATGGGCAGATTCGCTGTATGTGTCATAGCGGAGACGGTAGCTTTTACAGTCTGCTCTTACTTCAACAAACCGCCTTCGATCGCAAGGTACGATCTGATCTATGCGCTGATATTTGCCGTCATCACTCTGATCTTCCATTATCGTTTCCAGAGAGGAGTGGTACAGCAGTATCTTTCATATGAGAGGACGCTCGAAGTACAGCAGGATCTGGAAGTGCAGTCCAGTTTCGATGCTCTTTCCGGTCTTCTGGTCAGAGGAAGGTTCTTCTCGCTTGCAGATTCGGTACTTAGGGGTCCTGACAGGAGTGACTATGTGGCCCTTTGCATCCTCGATCTGGACTCTTTCAAACAGATCAATGATAAATTTGGTCACCAGATGGGCGACAAAGCCATACAGCTCACTGCAGATGCGATATGGCAGGAGCTTGGAAGCGATCTTACAAAAAAATGGGAATTCTGCGAGCGTGCGGTGCGTAACGAGGAAAGCTTTGCCGGCAGACTCGGAGGAGATGAATTTGTCATTTTCCTCAGAGAATCCGGTACATGGGAAGAGACACAAACGAAGCTCCGTCATATCCTTGACAGTCTGAACGCGGTTGAGCTTGGAGAGTTGAAGGGAATACATGCTTCCTTCGGTGTCACGGAGATCACAGACAGCGACCGCGATATAGACTCAGTATATGCCCGTGCAGACAATGCTCTCTATGAGGCAAAGACCTCCGGAAAGAACCGCATAGTCAAAGGATAATGCCGTTATTCTCAAGCGACTTTATACTTTCTCCCACTTGTCTGAAGCATTCAGTTACGCTGCTCTTGGGTATGGAGCAGAATATCGTCACAAGCTTTTCATCAAACTGACTCCCGGCTCCCAGCTTCAGTGTAGTTATACCATCCTCATAGGTACGTGCCGGTTTATATGATTTGAGAACGGTCACAGCTGAGAATGTATCAAGTATCGCCAGTATTCTGGCTATGATCGGTATCTGATCACCTTTAAGTCCGTAATACCCTCTTCCGTCTATCCTCTCGTGGTGATATCTGACGCCGTCCAGTATCCTGTCAAAACCACCCATGCTTTCCAGCAGTCTGACAGATGCCTCCGGATGATGCTTTACTTTTTCTCTTTCTTCATCGGTAAGCTTTCCTGCTTTGCCGAGTGTTCCCGAGGGTACACTGCTCTGTCCTATATCATGTAAAAGAGCCGCCATGCGCAGATCATCCTTTTTTACTTTGATCCGCATTGCCGTAGGCAGTTCCTCATAGAAAAGATCGGCAAGCTTTTCTATGTGAAGACTGTGTCCCGTAAGGTTCTCATCTCTCGTCTCCAGGATGGAGATAAGGACGGCAACAGTATTGATCGTACGTTCTGATTTTTTACTCATTTCAATCCACCTTGTAATAGCTTCCGTCAGCCCTGTCTCTTATGTCATATTCTTTACGGAGTATCTTGTTTTCGTTAAGGAACCATATGGTATCGTTAAGTGCATCAAGATCCTCCGGTACTATTTTTACGGAATAGATGAATTTCGGTATGATCTGATCCATCTGTTCACGTGTGACACCAAGCTCACCTGCTACTGCGGTCAATGTCTCTTCGTCAAGCTTGGGCAGCTCATCCGCCGCACGTTTATACTGTCGTAGTATCTCAGACACCACATCGGGATTGGCTTTGGCATATTTTTCGCGTGCCACGATGCCATTGGTGCCTGCAAGACCGCATTCCGATCCGCTGGCAAGTATCCTGATGCTTCCGTCTGATGTAAGCCGTGTAACGCTCGGCTCCCATATTGATATGGCATCGGCCTGATCATTGGCAAGTACCGATTTTGCGTCACCGACTGTGATATTTACAAGATTTATATCATCTATTGTGAGTCCTGCTGTATTCAGGTATTTCTCAATCATATTGTGAGCTGTGGAGCCATAGGTCGCACCGACTCTCTTTCCCTTAAGGTCAGCTGCAGATCTGATATCTGAATCCGCAGGAACGAGTACTGCATAGGAATCCGCAGCCTGGGCAGCTGTCGCTATGACGATGACATCATTGCCCGGAGCACATACTGTCACTACCGGTACATCTCCTATCACTCCTATATCTGAGTCTTCGGACAGCAGCGAATCATTCATCGGAGGACCGGATTCAAACTTTTCCCATTCAACCGTTACTCCGTATGGAGTCAGGGACTCTTCTATCCATCCCTTTTCTTTTGCGACAAATAAAGGGATAAAAGCTGCGGACGGCTGGATCGCGATGTGCACCTCATCTGATCTGCTTTCATTTGCACCCGGTGAAGCACAGGAACAAAACAACATAGCAAGAGTTATCACAAGTGCTACTATAGATAACTTTTTTATTATCGAAACGTTTCCTCCCATACAATAAATATCTTACCATACGGAATAGCAAACACCAAATCCGTGTATAGTGGAACGGAATCAGTGTTAGATAGACCGATCAAACGGTATATGAGATAATGCCGGACGTAACGGTTTAATTTTTAAATGGTGGAAGAGATATATGGAAGAAGCAGTTATCCAGATCAAAAATATTACAAAGGAGTTCAAAGTCCTGAATCATCGCGAAGGCGTAAAAGGCGGTCTGATGGATCTCTTTTCGAGAGATTACAGGATAGTACGTGCGGTAGACGATATTTCCATGAATGTGGAACAGGGTGAGATCGTCGGTTATCTGGGACCGAACGGTGCCGGCAAATCCACGACCATCAAGATGATGGCAGGCGTACTCGAGCCTACATCGGGAGAGATACTCGTTAACGGCGTGATCCCTTACAAAAACCGTGCGGGTAATTCTCAGCATATTGGCGTTGTATTCGGACAGCGATCCCAGCTGTGGTGGGCTCTGCCATTGATAGAGTCTTTTAAGCTGCTGCGTGACATTTATCAGATACCGAAGGCTGAATACGAGGAAATGCTATCCTTTTATGCCTCGATCGCAGATATGGAAAACCTGCTTCACAAGCCGGTAAGACAGATGTCGTTGGGACAGCGGACACTGAGCGATATACTGGCTGCTTTCCTTCACAATCCGAAGATAGTATTTCTTGATGAGCCGACCATAGGTCTCGATGTATCCATGAAGGCAAAGATACGCGAACTGATACTGTCTCTGAATGAGAAGAAGCACACGACGGTAATACTTACGACACACGACATGGGGGATGTGGATGCTCTCTGCCGCAGGATCGTGATCATAGATCACGGCAAGATGCTATACGATAATGACATGGATCATCTGAAGGGCTTTTTCGGTTCATACCGTACACTGAAGATACGCGTGAGCGGGGATGTGAACGGGCATCTGGCAGAAATACAGCGGCAGTTCCCGGATATGCGTACGGAAACAGAAGAAGGCTGGATAACCATACTTGTGGATGAGGAGAAGACCGGCGTGATGAAGGTCCTGAACACGATACAGGAATCCGTGAAGGTACGTGATGTGCAGATCGAAGAGATCTCCACTGAGGATGTGATAAGGAAGATATACGAAGGGGATATGGGATGAACCTGAAAAAATACACTTCCCTGCTTCGGGCAGGCATTATGGAATCACTCAACTACCGGCTTTCCGCCCTTGTTCTCTTTTTCGGAAACCTGGTCTATATTGCGATCATATATTACCTTTGGAGAGCCATATATGCATCGTCGCCGACTGATGTAGTGGGCGGTATGACATTTACCGACACGCTTATATATGTGGTACTTGCATCATCATTGTTCTCATTCATGGAAATGTACTTCGTATGGGATATCGGACGGAGTGTACAGTCGGGGAAGATAGCTCTCGACCTGATAAAGCCGATGGCTTACAGGGATTATGTATTCTGGTCCTGTGCAGGTACGCTGTTTACCAACTTTTTCTCTGTGTTCCTGCCTACATTCATAGTCATAGAGATAGTGACGAAAGGGGCCATAGATTTCGGGATGAATCTCGTCTGGTTTATCCCCTCTGTCATCATGGGTGTCGTTATAAATTACAATATAGATTTTTTTGTCGGTTCCATCTGTCTTTATACAGAGTCAATATGGGGGATCAACATGATGAAGCAGGTGATAGTACTGCTGTTTTCCGGAGCTACGATACCTCTTGCGTTTTTCCCGGATAAGCTGCAGAGCATTGCCTATCATCTGCCGTTTCAGTCCATATACAACACGCCGCTTTCGATACTGCTGATGCACTCGCCATCGGTATCCCAAGTGCTGCCGATGATACTGCTGCAGCTTTTCTGGTGTGTGGCATTGACTCTTTTTACGAGTCTTTTCTGGTTTATATCTATCCGTCAGGTTACGGTGAACGGAGGCTGATCATATGGAGAATAAAGGATTTCTGTTTTATCTTCGGATATACCGCAAGATACTTGCCCAGGATATAAAGAGCAAGATGAGTTACCGTGCCGATTTCATCATATCGACTATCGGAATGGTCCTCACAAATGTAGCCGGATTTATCAGTTTCTGGATACTGTTTCAGAATTTTTCATCCATAAATGGCTGGGGCTATTATGAGATGCTTTTTCTGTACGGGTTTTCACTCGTTTCCATTACGCCTGTGCAGTGTCTGTTTGATAACAACTGGAACCTGCGTATTCTCGTACGTGAGGGGGATTTTATCAAATACTGCTTCCGTCCGATCAATCTCTTCTTTTACTTTCAGTCGGAGATCTTTGATATCAAAGGACTGGGCCAGCTTGCTTTCGGTATAGGAACAATTGCCTATGCCTGGTACAGGCTCGCCTTGCCGGTGACGGTACTTGCGATCGTAAAGCTTGTTGTATTTCTGCTCTCGGCATCGCTTGTGATGATAGCTTTGCAGAATGCCGCGGCGGCAACCTGCTTCTGGCTGCAGAATTCGTTTTTCATATTGGACTTTGCTTTCAAGCTCAAGGATTATTCGAAATATCCGATCACAATATTTGATCCGGTATTCCGTTTTATATTCACTTTCCTGCTGCCGATAGCTTTTATCGCATATTATCCGAGCATCGTAATACTCCGTCCGGATGCGATTCCGCTCCTTTCATACCTGTCACCGTTTGTGGGTATCATCCTGTTTTATTTAAGCTATAAGTTCTGGATGTACGGAGCACTGAAATACGACGGTACCGGATCGTGACGGACTATACTATGTAACTTCTCCAAGGCCGTCCCTGCCGATGTAGGAGGGTACGGCCTCCTGCTTTTCAAATCTTCCGATATATGCGATAATACGGTTGCTGTCCGTCACGGGCAGCCTATATTTAATGAGGACGAAACATGGACGAGAATAACAACAATAATAATACAGAAGAATTCTGCACCATGTGCAGGAGAGGGAGCAGCATAGCCGGGGATATGTTCCATCTTCCCGGGGGTATCAATATGTGCTCCGACTGCATGAGAAGGTCGCTCGATCAGATGAGCAATCTGGGCGTAGGTGATATGCTCGGAGGCAGTATACCCGGTATGCAGTTTACGGTCACAAAAGAGGAGATGAAGCCCGAGAAAAAGGTGGCGGGAAATATGCCCGACGGGTCGACTATAGATGAGCGTACCGGCGAGGAGAAGAAAGAGGAAGAAGAGCCTGCAGAAAAAGAGGAGAGCAAAGAAGGAAATCCTCATGCAAGTATATTCGGCATCCCCGGGATACAGTTTTTAAACTGGGGCGATATGGGACTGGGTCCGAGACAGAAGCAGGTAAAGTCCGATCCCGAAGCACTGAAGAAACAGTTTGCGCTGGAGAACATACCGAAACCTCATGTACTCAAGGAGATGCTGGATGAGTATGTGATCGGACAGAACGATGCAAAGAAGGTCATTTCCGTAGCCGTATACAACCATTACAAGCGTGTCCATGCCGATCTGACCGACACGAACGATACCGAGATAGGCAAGTCGAATATACTCATGATAGGGCCGACGGGCTGCGGCAAGACGTATCTGGTACAGACTCTTGCGAGACTTCTCAATGTACCTCTGGCTATAGCGGATGCCACATCCCTTACCGAGGCGGGATATATCGGTGATGATATAGAGTC
>JAEEGL016350869.1_pt1 | contig 13404 bp, 10 predicted proteins | sample 9134231 | NCBI WGS metagenome assembly JAEEGL01 (sample SAMN16246548, study PRJNA631951) | gut metagenome | biome: gut microbiome; feature: rumen; material: fiber-attached | host: Bos | place: Iran: Karaj | collected 2018-10 | reverse complement strand
GTCCTGCCCTGATTCCAGAACTGGGTTCCGATGTAGCCGCAGGTACGTCTTGCAACGTTCATCTTGTTCTGATCGCGGTTTCCACAGTTAGGGCATTCCCAGATCAGCTTGCCGTCTGTGTCTGTGACGATCTTGATCTCTCCGTCGTATCCACAGCACTGGCAGAAGTCTGACTTGGTGTTGAGCTCAGCGTACATGATGTTCTCGTAGATGTACTTCATTACTGAGATAACAGCCTCAAGGTTGTTGTTCATATCCGGAACTTCCACGTAGCTGATGGCTCCTCCGGGTGAAAGTGCCTGGAACTCTGACTCAAACTTAAGCTTGGTAAATGCATCGATCTGCTCTGTCACATGTACGTGATAGCTGTTGGTGATGTAGTTCTTGTCTGTAACTTCAGGAATAATTCCAAATCTCTGCTGAAGTGCCTTGGCAAACTTGTATGTTGTGGACTCAAGAGGTGTTCCGTAAAGGCTGAAGGAGATGTTGGTTGCTGCTCTCCACTTAGCACACTTGTCGTTGAGGAACTGCATTACCTTAAGAGCAAAGTCTTTTCCTCTTGGATCTGTGTGGGATACGCCCTTCATGTACCTGGTGCACTCACAAAGTCCTGCATAGCCCAGGGAGATTGTTGAGTAGTTGCCGAAAAGAAGCGGATCGATCTTCTCTCCCTTGGCAAGCCTTGCCAGCGCTCCGTTCTGCCAGAGGATAGGAGCAACATCTGAAGGAGTTCCAAGGAGCCTCTTATGTCTGGCCATCAGTGCCCTGTAGCAGAGCTCTGTCCTCTCCTCAAGTATTGCCCAGAATCTGTCCTCATCCTTGGCTGATGAGCAGGCTACATCCACAAGGTTCAGGGTTACAACGCCCTGATTGAATCTGCCGTAGTACTTGTGAGTTCCCTCAGTATAGTTCATAGCGTGGGCTTTATTGCCCTTGTTGCAAAGGCCTTCTGCATTGGCTTCGTTGTCCGGTGTAAGGAATGATCTGCATCCCATACATGGATATACGTCGCCCTTTTTCAGCTCTTTCATCTTCTTAGCTGAGATATAATCTGGAACAAGTCTCTTGGCTGTGCACTTTGCTGCCAGCTCTGTGAGGTACCAGTACTTGGAATCCTCTGTGATATTGTCCTCGTCAAGCACATAGATGAGCTTTGGGAATGCAGGAGTGATGAGCTGCCCCTTCTCGTTCTTGACACCTATGATGCGCTGCTTGAGCATCTCCTCGATGACAAGGGCAAGGTCTTCTCTCATCTGTCCCTCAGGAACTTCATCGAGATACATATATACTGTGATAAACGGAGCCTGACCGTTGGTGGTCATAAGGGTGATCACCTGGTACTGGATCACCTGGCAGCCCCTCTCAACTTCCTTCCTTACACGCATCTCAGCGATCTCGTTGACCTGCTTCTTGTTGATCTTCATTCCGGCGGTCTCAAACTCACGGGCCACTTCGTTGCGGAATTTCTGTCTGCTGACGTCAACAAAAGGTACAAGGTGGGAAAGAGTGATGCTCTGTCCGCCGTACTGGGAGCTGGCTATCTGTGCGATGGCCTGAGTTGCGATATTACATGCTGTTGAAAAGCTCTTGGGACGCTCGATCATGGTCTCGGAGATAACTGTTCCGTTCTGGAGCATATCCTCAAGGTTTACCAGACAGCAGTTGTGCATGTGCTGTGCGAAGTAATCAGCATCATGGAAGTGGATAAGTCCCTCTTCATGAGCCTTTACAACGTCATCAGGCAAAAGAAATCTCTTTGTAATATCCTTGCTGACCTCACCTGCCATGTAGTCTCTCTGGACGCTGTTGACTGTGGGATTCTTGTTGGAGTTCTCCTGCTTGACTTCCTCGTTGTTGCACTCGATGAGAGTCATGATCTGCTCGTCAGTTGTATTGGACTTTCTGACAAGAGCATGTTTATAGCGGTATGTGATATATTTTCTGGCAACCTCAAACTTGCCGGACTTCATCAGGCCATCCTCTACCATGTCCTGAATCTCCTCCACGCTGGCTGCACGGGTAAGAGATGCGCACTGCTTCTCAACGGCTCTCTCGATGTCACTGATCTGGCCAAAGGTAAGTTTCTTCTCCTCTGTCACCTCGTTGTTGGCCTTCTCAATGGCCGCGATGATCTTACTGCCGTCAAAAGCAACTTCCTTGCCACTTCTCTTGATAATCTTCATAAATACCCCCTTGTACTATTACCGTAACCCTTTAAAGAAAGATGTAGCCACAAGAATCACTATATCTTGTGGTTACATTAATAGTATAGTACATTATATTGTTATATTCAAGCTCAAATATTTCTTACTTCCTCAAGGCGCAAATGCAGTCTGTGCAGGTATTTGAGCGTATCTTCCTCCGTTATCTCTTTTCCGGAAAAATAATATTTTGCATTGTCTGACCACAACATATTGTGGTCACTATTTGTATTAAGCCCTAATACTTCCGCAAGATGTCGTACCGTGCCGCCGTTTCCGTCGATGAGCAGGACATCACTCCCGAAGTACTCTCTGTATAAGGGCTTGAAGTAATTGAAATGCGTACATCCCAGGACCAGGGCACAGTATTTGGATCTGTCGAAAGCCCCGAACTGCTCTCGGATGTAGCTTCGAACTTCTTCAGAATCAAATTCCTCTCTCTCAGCAAATTCCACCAGTTTCGGCATTGCCAGAAGATCAACCCTGTGGTCTCCGTCAACTCTGTGGAGAAGGTCCTTGAGCTTGTCCTCCTTGATGGTGACAGGCGTGGCGATTACCATGATCCGCTTACCCTTAGTGCCTTCCACTGCAGGCTTCACCGCCGGCTCCATCCCAAGAATGGGAATATCGTAGCACCTTCGAAGCTCCTTTATGGCGACGCTGGTGGCAGTGTTGCAGGCCACAACGATGGCCTCGGCTCCCTGAGAGAGCAGAAACTGCGTTATCTCTTTTGCATATCCTATGATCTGCTCCGGCGTCTTAAGACCGTAGGGAACATGCTGTGTGTCAGCATAAAAAATGAATTCCTCTCCCGGAAGCTGATGGCAGGCCTCGTGAAGTACCGACAGACCACCGATGCCGGAATCAAATATTCCAATTTTCATAGCTTTCCTTCTTTAGCAAATTTTTCTGATAAAGATATGATAAAATAAATCCATGAATCAGCAAAGAATAGATGAACTTCAAAAACTTTATGACAACAAAAAAATAGGTGCCCTGGTACAGGAAATCTGCGAATACTACGCCACCAGGGACAACTATGAGGACAACTCCTACGAAGACGAGATCGAACCTCCCGAAATTGTGGAAGCTGCCTATATATTATTCTGCCTTCAGAGCAGGGAACAGATCCTGGATGAATTCGATCTTGTCAGGAAAAGATATCCCGCCCTGCATGAATGTGTGAACGATCTCCACAACACTCTACTGATAAACATGGACTATACTGCACTTGAGAGGGACAGTGCAAAAGCCATAGCGGACAGATCCGACAAATCTCCCGAAGAGATACTATCCAGGGTCGATATCGCATCCCGCTCAAGCCAGAACCTTTCGGAGGCGATGGATGGCTTTTTCAAATGGCTCTGATCAGTTGGGTGTCAGATATTTCATGGAGGCATAACAGTACTGCCCCTCATATTCTATGAATGCCCAGGAGCCATCGTTTGATACGGCAATCCTTTTAAGCGGTGTCCCCTCTGCCACCATACCGATCTTCTCACTGGAAGTACCGGGACCTGACCTTATGTTTAGGGAATTGGCGCCTGTCACTACAACAGTGTCATTAGTCTGAGTGTAGCCTTCCGGTATTGCCACAGTTACAGTAACCTGCTCATCCGGATCCGGAGCAAAATACCTGTCGTAAACCTTTATCTTGAGAAAAACCCCCACAAAGGCGAGAATGAGAATGCCCGTCATCACAGAAGCAATCCTAACCGCTCGCCTTATCCTGGCATCCTTTCGTTGTGCAGCTTCTTCTGCTGCCTCATCATCATCGTAGCCCTCGTCATAATCCTCATCGTAATCATTATCTCTTTCATCTCGGGACGCTCTATGAGGTTCCTCATTCCTGCGGGCTGGTTCGGGCTGATCTCTCCGTGCAGGTTCTGACTGTTCTCTTCGGCCAGATTCCGATGATTCCCTTCTGGCTGGTTCATGCTCCCTTGAAGGTTCAAGTTCAGGATCTCTGCGTTCCTGTCTGATGGGTTCCTCACCATGCAGACCTTTTTGCTGCTCCTTCTGACGGCGCAGCAAATACTCTTCCCGCTCCTGTTCATTCAGGAACTGGAAGGGATCCTCGATCTGGATCTCCATGGTCTCCTGCCGGATTTCTTCGGGGGCAGGAGCTGGCTTTGGATCCTTATTTCTGGATTCTTTTTTCACATAATCCTCAAAACTAGCGATCTTGTCTGCCAAAATCCCATCTCCTTAAAAATGCTGGCCCCATTAGGCCAGCACCTTGTCGATAATTCCCTGTAATTTTGCTTTGTTAAGCGCTCCGACTGCGGTCTCTACAACCTCACCGTTCTTGAAGAAGGCGAACATCGGGATTGACATAACATTGTACTTCTGCGCAATATCAGGTGACTGATCTACATTGATCTTACCAACTTTGAGTTCCCCGTCGTACATGGATGCAAACTCATCGATCATGGGGGCCATCATCTTGCAAGGGCCACACCAGTCTGCTGAGAAATCCACCAGCACAGGCAGTTTGCTCTTCAGTACTTCCTCTTCGAAATTCTGACTGTTAAATGCGTATTCCATTTGTTACTCCCCTTTCCTTTTTCTGCTGATTATATATTTGTAAATTGGGTTGCCTAAACTTGAAAACCTCTCCTCATACTCCGTCATGATGTTCCCCTGATTCATGACTTCGTCCTTGTGGAGATCATAGGTTACCTGATCCAGGTTCCACCCGGCCTCTTTCACCTCATCCAGGGCGAACATGAACAGATCCCTGTTGTCGGTCTTGAACTCCACAACCCCTTCAGGCACCAGGATCTGATCGTACCTTGCAAGGAACTGCCTGGAGGGAAGCCTCCTCTTGGCATGTCTGTCCTTGGGCCAGGGATCCGAAAAGTTCAGATAAATCCTGTCGACCTCAGATGCATCAAACACTTCCGTAATATCTTCGGCGTCCATCCTGATAAACTTCACATTTGGCAAAAGAAGCTGTTCCTGCTTCTGGATTGCCCGAAGGAGTACACTGGAGTACTTCTCGATTCCCACATAGTTGATGTCCGGGTTCAGAGTTGCCGTGTCCATAAGAAAACGGCCCTTGCCCATTCCTATCTCTATGCGGATCCTGTTGTCATTGCCAAATACCTCTTTATTCCAGAGGCCCTTTTTCTCCTGTGGATCCTTGATGGTGAAGGTGCTGTCAGCAATCACCTCCCTGGATCCTGCGATATTACGTAAGCGCATTCCTCGTCCTGCCTGATAGTCTTATAAGAGAATTTTACAACATTTGCCCCAAGATGGGAAGTATTGTATTATACTGTAACCATGAGTTTTTTGTACAAAAGAGATAAGAAAAACCTCATATACAGGATATGCATGCTCAGCTTTTCGGTATTTTTCGCACTATCTGCCGTAAGCTTTACTTCTCGTGCAGCGGCAGACCATCAGGAAGATGCCCTTCTTCGAAAAGAGCTGCCCATCCAGTCCAACGATATCCAGGGATGGCCCACAGGCCCGGAGATCACGGCCCAGTCAGCCATTGTCATGGAGGCGGGCACCGGCACCATCCTCTATTCCAAGAATATCCATGAGGAACTCTACCCCGCCAGTACCACCAAGATCATGACCTGTCTCCTGGCAGTTGAAAACGCTTCTTTATCAGACACGGTTACTTTCTCAAGTGACGCTGTCTTTTCCGTACCCGCCGGCGGCTCCAACATCGGAATGGATGTGGGCCAGAGCATAACCCTTGAGCAGGCCCTCTACGGAATCATGGTTGGCAGTGCCAACGAGGTGGCCAACGCCGTGGGCGAGCATGTCAGCGGATCCATCGATGCCTTCGTCAAACTGATGAACGACAGGGCAAAAGAGCTGGGCTGCACCAACACACATTTTGCCAACACCAATGGCCTTCAGGCAGATGATCACTACACCAGTGCCTACGATCTTGCCCTGATCTCCAAGGCCTTTTTTGACAATGAGCTTTTATGCAAGGTGGGAAACACACCAAGATATCACTTCACAGCCACCAGCAACCAGCCCGATGACTTCTATTTAAACAATAAACACAAACTGATAAACGGCGAGATTTCCTATGAGGGTATAATGGGCGGCAAGACAGGTTACACAGATCTGGCCAGAGAGACCCTTGTTACCTGCGCCGAGAAGAACGGCCTCAAGCTGATCTGCGTGGTCTTCATGGAGGAGTCTCCTGCCCAGTTCACTGATACTGTGACCCTGCTGGACTACGGCTTTAACAACTTCCAGTCTGTGAACGTTGCTGAGAACGATACCAGATACATGCCCAATGACGCTGTATTCTTCGAGTCAGACAACGATGTTTTCGGACACTCCGGAACCATCCTTAAGCTCAGCAAAAATGACAACATCATAATCCCCAAGACCCAGACTATCGAGGATTCAGACTATGAGATCAGCTATGACCTGACAGAAAAAGAAAAAGCAGACAACCCCACAGCCATTGCCAGGGTCAGCTACTCCTATCACGGCGAACCTGTGGGAGCAGCCTATGTCTGCTATTCAGCTCTGCCTGCTACAGAATCGGAAGGCGGACCTTCCACCAGCAGAACCGTATATATTAATGTAAAGCTTGTACTGATATGCGTGGGTATTGTCTTCCTTCTCTTTGCCATCATCGGTGCGATCATCACCCGCGTCCTTGACGGTCGCCATCACTCCAGCAGAAATGACCGCGTAAGATACAACAGAAGGAAAAAAGAATACAAGAAGAAAAAGAACAGGTTCAGGTAAATTTAGGCCTTGTCTTCTTGAGCTTGGCCTGTTTCTTTTTCAGGATATCCACCTCTTCAGGAGAAATGAAACGGCAGGTCTTTACCACGTAGAGCTTGCCGTTTTCCGCTTTCTTGATGCGGACCTTGGCCTTCATGGCCCCGTGCCTGTCACAGTTGGCCACGGCGTAGTAGTGCTTGCCGTTGGGGGTGAACCATTTTATCTTTCTCTTTATGCTCCTGTTGCACAGATAACATCTTGTACTCATGATCTCCATGTTTTCAAGGATGTCTTCCTTGAGATCAAATTCCCTGGAAATGTATTTAGCATAGTTGTCAAATACTATACGGATCTCCTGCTTCCTGGTCTTTGGAGTGACGTATGTGTCAAAAGAGATCTTCCTCAAGGTCTTTTCATCGATCATCGCAAAGATCTTGGCGGTGTATTCGGCATCAGCAAGCGCTCTGTGGAAAGGAATGTCTTTTACAATTCCTCTCTCGTCAATGGCGCTCTCCAGCGACTTCCTGGATCTGCCATCGTCAAAGGCAAGGCTGTAGAGCTTCTGGACATCATAGTAGGCAAGAGGTCTGTCTGACAAAAGAGGCATTCCAAAGAAATCCAGGTTCCTCTGGAATTCTGTGAGGTCCAGAGTTCCCCAGGTGCAGAACTTAGGCTCCTCCCCGCACCACTCTAAAAACTCTGCTGCCACATCCTGAAAAAGTTCCCCGTCCTTGAGATCTTCCATGGAAAGGTGGATTATCCTGCCGGTGACCCTGTGCATGTGCTTGTGGATCTGAGGTCTGATCAGCCGTGAAAACTCTCCGATCTTCTCAAAACGCTCATTAAGTTTTACTGCGCCGATCTCCACGATCTCAAAAACAAGGGTCTTGCCATCCCTGGTAACAGGTGCCTCTCCCTGGTTCCATTCAAGATCAAATACTATGTAATCACCCATAATCACTCCGCAATAATTGGGAAAAGTGCGTAATCATCCCATTTCTATGAATTAATGATAAAAGGTTGTAATTTTTTTTGCAACAGGTATTGACATTTTAGATTGTGTGCAATATAATCTGATTAAACCAAACGAACACAGACAACTCACGGAGGTATAAAAAATGGGATTCTACGATTTTTCAGTTAAAGATGCTCAGGGCAACGACTTTTCATTAGATAACTATAAAGGAAAGGTTGTACTTGTTGTTAATACAGCTACAGGCTGCGGTTTCACACCCCACTACAAGGATATCGAGGATATGTATGAGAAGTTCCACGATCAGGGCTTTGAAGTTCTCGACATTCCATGTAACCAGTTTGCAGGACAGACTCCCGGCACAGACGAGGAGATCCACGAGTTCTGCCAGCTCCACTACAACACCAAGTTCCCTCAGATGAAGAAGTCAGAAGTAAACGGTGAGGGCCAGCTTCCTCTCTACAGATATCTCAAGGAGCAGAAGGGCTTCGAGGGCTTTGGCAAGGGACCTGCTGCCCTGGCTATGAGTGTGATGCTCAAGAAGATTGACAAGAATTACAAAGATAATCCTGACATCAAGTGGAATTTCACCAAGTTTGTAATTGACCGCGAAGGCAATGTAGTTGCCAGGTTTGAGCCCACCCAGAAGATGGAGGATGTGGCTGCCTGCGTTGAGAAGCTTATTTGATACATCTTTTCATAATCAATCCTTTCATTACAGAAAACCCGATACTTTTAAAAAGTACCGGGTTTTTCTATGCCATCAAGGGGCAGTCAAAAGAACCGTCCCCCTGACTGACCCCTGGCTGATGTTACTTCTTAATACTGCGCTGCATTGGTCCAGTAGTTCTGACCATAAATATCTGTGAAACGATAGGTAACGAGCACATCTCCATCACCTACAGGAAGATTCTGGATGACCATATCCTTCATGTCCTTATCCACTGTCATGGTCTCTCCCAGGTAATAAGCATCCTTGAAGTTCTTATTGTAATCATAATAGTCGGTTACAAAATCAATCTCATCACCCATCTCCAGTTCAGTGAGGTTCTTTGCTACAGTCTCAGTCTCACCTTCGATGTAATCATAGGTGGCACCGGCTACATAGCCGTCCTCATTGTCTGAATCAAATACCAGGATCAGGTTTGCCCTGTTTCCGTTGATGTAGCAAGGAACTCTTCCGGTTATTGCGTAGCTCTCCTCTGATCCCTGAATGTCTATAACCTTATATCCAACTATCTGGCCGTCGATGGCAATCCAGGTCTTATCTGTCTGTGCCTTAAGATTTCCATCGTCATCAAAGTCATAGATGTTATCAAGGCCGAGGTCCACATAGCCTTCACCGTCATCATAGAAAATGTTGAGCTCAAGATCCTGAACCAGCTTCCACTGATCCTCCGAAAGTGTGATCACATCATCACCGTCTGCGTTGGTTGACCAGATCAGGGCTGTGCTGTCAAACTGATTTGATGCGATGTACTGTGCTGCCTTGTCCACATCAAGACTCTTGCCAAGGAAGGAAGCATTTGATGCAGAAAGACCTGATACAGAAGTGAAATCACTGGACAGGAATGTAGTCAAAAGCTGTGATATCACTTCGGCAGAAGATCCACCGGAGGAACTGCTGCCTGAGTAATCGCCAAATATGGATGTCATTGGAGATGCTGTCTGGCTGCCGCCTGCTGCCACCTGACCTGCTACTCCCATGGATGCAAAGCTCTGGATACACTTTGCATAGTCCTCATCCATTCCTATATCTTCATAGGTGTCAACCATGGAATCCACCTTGGATACCTTCTGGTATGGGAAGTAAATTGACAGACCATATGCATTAGTCATGTTGCTACTTGTTCTGTTGTACTTGATAGCACCCTTTAATGCATCCGCCAGTTCTTTTGACTCAGTAGTATCCATGCGGATAGCGAAGTCCACAAGGTCTACCTGATCGATCCTTGATGATGCTGCAAACTCTCTGGTGCTGCTGCGGGCGTTTGAGACAGCCTTGTACTCATTGCTGTTGATCATCTCAGATGTGTCTTTTGAGAAATCAGCCAGCTCCGATGGAACAGTCTCTGCAAGTTCGCAAAGGTCTATAAGGGAAAGAGTAGTCTTCTGTCCGGGACAGGTCTTGGCACATGCATCTGTAAAGGAATCAATAATATTCTTGCCTATCTGTATGGTCTCCATGGAAGTGTCTCTTCCAAGAGCAGTGAGCCAGTCTGTGTAGTACCAGCCAACACCGGGCTCTGTCTCTTCTGAAGCCACCAGATAATCTGCATAATTTGATACTACCAGTGCGTTTTCAACTGTTGCCATCAGACAGGTGTCAAATCCCACAAAGTCAAAGGTTACACCGCCGTCCTTAAGCGCCTTGTTGATTCCTGCCAAAGACATGGAGCCTGATGAAGGGAATTTCTCATCATAGCCGTAGCCACCTGTGGATCCGCCGCCGTGATTCCAGAAAATAAGTATGTTTCTGTTGGCAGGGAAGTTTTTAGCTGCATAGCCAATGAAGCTGGAGAGGGTCTCGGGCCTGGTCATAGGCTCTCTTCCCACGTTGTCTTTGAGCACCGTCATCTTGCCGTTCTTGATTTGATATATCTGATTGGTGGAACTTGATACAACATTGTTCTGCCACTGCTTACTTCCACCAGTGTAGAGGATCAGGTTTACATTATCTCCAAGGTTTGCTCCCAGCATCTCCTGGATGTCCCTTGTTGCCATGCCGCTTCTTGACTCAAGATCCGCACCGCACATGTAGAGCATGATTGTGACAACGTCGTTGCCGCCGCCCTTGATGACAGTTCTTTTCTGCCTTGCTGCTGATGCTACGGATGTATCAAGCTTTCCTGTGTTAGCCTCATCGCTCCAGGCTGCGTTTGCACCTGAGGATGCACCCTGGTAGGAACCATATCCGCCAAAAAGTGAACCCAGCATAGAGAGTGTTGAACTTCCCGATGACTCAGGTGTAGTTGTAGTTGATGGTGTTGTTGTCTGGGGCTGTGTCTGAGTTGTTGTGGTTGTTGTGTACTGCTCCTGCGAAGTGATATCTGTATCGTCTCCGCCTCCAAGGAAAGAGCTGAGTCCGCCGCCTCCTCCCAATATCAGGAACAGAACAATTATTATCATGAACAGCGGGCTCTTTCTTCCGGAAGATCTGTCCGGACCTGAGCCGCCGCCTGAGGAACTGCCGCCGCCTGAGCCTGCTCCGGTATTGAGGACCGGACCTGTTCCCAGGCCTTCGCCTCTCTTATGAACACCCGAGCCGCCTTCGCCGACATTTTTCTTTCTACCGACTGGTCTGTTTTCCATAGTTTGCCTCCCTGACAATTTATATGAGCTGCACAGTATATCTTGTAAAATTATTGAGAGATTTACCTGTTGAAATATGTCGTGCAACACATATATCTTATCACAAATATCGATGTTTACGTCTTTTTTATATTGTTTCTAGTTTTGACCACGTTAAGAATTTATCAATACATCTGAATTTGTTCATTCTTCATTATAGATGTAACAAGACCAACGATATTTTCAGCTTTCTATTAAAAAGCTCTTATTCCTTACCTCCAAAATTCATGTTTGATAAAGAAAGACGTAACCCTTATGCATAATTTTTGATAAAAGTTTTAATCCCACTATGCTTGTTACATCTTTTCTGCGTTATTTTTAATTCCGGATGTAGTCGAAAAAAGATTCAATAGTCAATTACATAGAAAAATATTTTTAGACGTAAAAGAACCATAAATCAAGGTTTCGCATATTTTTCATGCACTCGTATCATTCCTCGATTTATGGTTCTTTTTCTTTGCTATTTATTACTCCGGAAAGGGAGGTTAACCGGAGTTAATTACAATTCTAGTTTTCCTGAGCAGATAAGCTTGCCTGATCTGCGGTCGAAGAGAAGTATGTCATTTCCGTTAATGTTAATCTTCTCCTCCTGGCCGATCTGATAGATAACTCCGCCAAAGATAACGCTGGTGAGGAGGAATTCGCCAACTCTGAGCTTCAATGTTGACTCCATACCTGTGGGCATTGCGCCGTAGATGGTAGTGTCGATCTTACCGTTGGCATCGATGTCTATAGCCTCAGGTCTGATGCCGATTACGAAATCCTCATCTGTGATGACGGGTTCGTCGACAATGCTGTCGTCCTGTTCCTCAACCTTCTGAACGTGGTACTTGAATACCTCATCCTTGTTGGTCTTCTCAACTGCGCCTTTCTTCATAAGTCTCTGGCGCTCAAACTCTGCCTTATCTGTTGCTTCTTTATCGCGGTCTGCTCTCCACTGAGCCAGGTCGATCTTATCTGTGGGAATAAATCTTGCCTTAACCCCGCCCAGGATATCAACAGCGACGCTTCCGTCACTCTGCTGACTTCCCTTGGCATCCACAAAGTTCATGGATGGATTGCCTACGAAATCTGCAACAAAGAGATTTGAAGGTCTGTTGTAAACCTCAAGAGGTGCTGCGTACTGCTGGAGCACGCCGTTATTTACAAGACAGATCCTTGTGGCCAGGGTCATGGCCTCCATCTGGTCATGAGTTACATATACAAATGTGCTGCCGGTCTCAACATGAAGTCTCTGAAGCTCATATCTCATCTCAAGCCTTAACTTTGCATCCAGGTTTGAAAGAGGCTCGTCCATGAAAAGAACCTGTGGCTCCGGTGCCAGTGTACGGGCGATGGCAACTCTCTGCTGCTGTCCACCGGAGAGCTCTGCGGGATATCTGTCCATGAACATTCCGATCTTAACGATCCTGGAACAGGCTCTTACTCTTGAATCTATCTCCTCCTTGGTGAGCTTTCTGTTCTCGATCACTGCTTTGCCGTTCTTTGTAACCTCGAATTTTTCATTGAGGTCTTTTCCCTCTTTTGCCAGTCTTCCATTGATCTCCTCAAGCTTGTTCTCATACTCTGAGAGTTTGCTCTTGGCGATGGTCTGAGGGTCTGATGCGCTGTGAATTCCCATAGCGAACAGCTCTTTTGCCGTATAGATGGACAGATTGTAGTTGTCGATGAGCTTAACATAAGCCTTGTTCTCATCAAGCTTGCCGTTCTTGTCCCTGCACTCCTCCACGATCTCCTTGATCTTGTTGCCGTTCTGAAGAGCTCTTACCAGGTCTGCTGCCTGCTTTGCCTCAACCTCCAGTACAGGCATCTCCTCGTGGATGTTCTTAAGTCCAAAAGAAATGTTCTCATATACTGTCATGTTGGGCCACAGAGCGTAGTTCTGAAAAAGAAATCCTACCTTACGCTTGTTGGCAGGGATGTTTATTCCTGCGTTTGAGTCAAAGACCACCTTGTCGCCGATGGTGATGCGGCCCTCTGTAGGGGTCTCAAGACCTGCTATCATCCTGAGGATAGTGGTCTTACCACAACCTGAAGGTCCCAGCAGAGTGATGAATGAGTTATTTGGTATATTGAGGCTTACGTTATCAACGCCAAAGAATTTGCCCCAACGCTTAGTTATGTTTTCCAATATTATTTCCGGCATGATCACTTACCTCCTATGCC